>MDSZ01008368.1_pt1 | contig 16868 bp, 16 predicted proteins | sample 811201 | NCBI WGS metagenome assembly MDSZ01 (sample SAMN05326647, study PRJNA326480) | marine metagenome | isolation source: seawater | place: Indian Ocean: North | collected 2010
CGATAAAAATTTAGTTAGAAAGTTAAACAAATATAATGAAACTAACTATTAAAGCCATATTTCAATAACAATTAGAAAAAATTAAAAATCAGAAATAAAACCTTGGAGTCCTTATAGGTTTTTTCAGTTGAGGTGTTGGTAAATCATATCTTACTACTAACTCATGAGATATTGGAGCTTTTGCATTTACATTATGGACAACATAATCGAATGAATATCCCACAAATAGTTTATTTTTTTTCAAAAAATGATACCCTAAGAATCCAACAATAGCTTCGTCATATCTATAAGAAGCTCCTATACTCATTGTTTTTTTATAAGTTGCTAAGCCACTAACATCAAATGTATAGGAAGAAAGGTCTGACCTGAAAAGAATGTAAGGTTCCACTATTAGGTCTCTATCTACCTCAATTTGATACTTTCCTAGAAAGGATAAATTGATATTCTCAATATTTTTAAGTTCAGCTAACCCAAAATTAAAAGAAGGCTGAGCAAGGTTTTTTGCCGATACACTTAGTAAAAGCCTTTCATTATAATATGAAAATCCAAAATTAATATCTGGCTCAGACTGAGTTTGTTTACCTCCAATATTAAAGGGGTCACTCGGATTAACAAAAATCAAAGAACTAAAATTAAGAGTTGTACTCTTAAAAGATGGAGATATACTAAAGCTAATAAAAGAATTATTTAATTTCCTTTTGATACTAAAGTAAGGAGAAAAGTTAAAAAATTCTTTAGGACCTAAATTATCAGAAATTACATTCATTCCAAAAGACATATTTTTATCTCTACTCTTAAGGTTTAAGGATAAAATTCCTGTATTTGGGGAATCTGATGATACTGCTATATTATTTGGATTATAATTTGCCCACTGATTTCTATATACTAAAATAATATTGTTATTATCATATAATGATGATAAACTAGAGTTTACAATCGTAGGATTTACTAGATAGGTGCTAAAATAAGGGTCTTGCTGCGAGTAAATATTAAACTTAATTGATAAGAAAAAAATAATTAAGACATACAGTTTTTTCATCGACTAAAGTTTATTTGCCTGTTTAATATATAATTCGATAGCTCTGGTCATTGAAGGAACGTCTTTCATAGGAGCTTTTATATCTAATTTTAGTTTATTTTCCTTAATTGCTTTAGCGGTATTTTTACCAAAACCTGCAATTCTAGTATTATTTTGCTCAAAATCTGGGAAATTTTTCACTAATGAATCAATACCATAAGGAGTGTAGAAAACTAAAATATCATAAAACACTTTTTTTAATTTAGATAGATCACTAGGAACTGTATTATAAATTATTGCCTCAGAATAAGAGCAATTATTTTCTTTTAAAAATTCTGAAATTGTATCTCTCGTAATATTTGAGCAAGGAAAAAGATATTTTTCGTCTGGAAATTTAACCATTGTTTCTTTCATAACATCTAAAAGCTCAGCTATAGTTCTTTCGCCTGTAAAAATTTTTCTTTTTCTTATAACTATATATTTCTGAAGATAATTGGCAGTTTGTTCAGAAATACAAAAGTATTTCATGTCAGTTGGAACTGTCACATTCATACCTTCAGCTAATCTAAAAAAGTGATCAACAGCATTTCTACTTGTAAAAATTATAGCAGTATGATTCAAAATGTTAATTTTTTGTTTTCTAAATTCTTTTATTGAGACAGGATCTATTTTAATGAAAGGTTTAAAATCTACTTTTAAATCATATTTATTGGCTAATCTATGAAAGGGCGAATTATCATCTTTAGGCTCAGGTTGCGAGACTAAAATCGATTTGACAGGATTTAATCTTTTTTTATCGTATTTTATTTCACTCATTTTGAAATTATTTAAGAGAACAAAGTTAATATAATGAAATCAAATTAAGCTAATTATATAATTAAACAAATCGATTATTCTCAAAGTATCAAATAATAATAAAGATGGAATGAAGTCTGAAATAATTATTATAATGCCAATTTTCTTACTGTTATCAGGAGCAAAACTTTTGAAATAAAAGTAGAGCACTATAGGTCTTATAAATACTATTATAAGTTTAAAAATATTTAGAAAATTAAACGCTAATTCAAAAGATGATAACTCATAAACTAAATATGAAATAAAAACATTTAATAAGCTTAGTATAATGGTTAATCTCAAAAAATTTAATAAGTATATTTTTTTAAATTTTATAGGTATCGAAAATAATCTCAGTGTAAATAAAATAATTAGTATTCTTAATATAATTAAACCTAAAAAAGGAAAAGAAAAAAGAATCCATTTTTGAAATACAGTAAAATTATTTGCAGATTCTATAAAAATTAAGTTTCCATCTTCAAAAACAAATACAGAAAAAAAAGAAATAATTACTGAATAAAGGATCAAAGGAATGATATTCCCAAAAGAAAAAAATTCACTGCGGAAAAAAAAGTCTTCTGAATTTCCTAGATATAAAACACTTCTTAAATTAAAATATTTTTTAAAAAACAGGGGGTAATTCAACTTATAGTATGCTATTATAACGGAGATAATAAAAAATGATAATAAAATAGAGTTATAGTCATAAATTGATTTTTTTTGTATTTGAAATAAAATTAGATTAAAGTGGCTGGTGTCTATATTCATATTCCCTTCTGTAAACAAGCTTGTCATTATTGTAATTTTCACTTCAGTACTCAAAAAAATCACATACCTATAGTATATGCAATTCTTAAAGAAATAGAAATCAATCAAAAAAAATTTAATAATAAAAACATATCCACAATTTATTTTGGTGGTGGTACTCCATCAATTATTGAAAATAGCTTAATTAAAGATATTATTGATAAAATAATAAATAAATATAATGTCAAGAATAACTGTGAGATAACACTTGAGGTTAATCCCGATGATATAAACAAAAAAAAATTAAATTCTTGGAAAAAAATTGGGATAAACCGATTAAGTGTTGGCGTTCAATCATTTAATAATGATTTGCTTAAGAAATTAAACAGGACCCACTCTTCTAAAGTAGCATTAGACTCAATAAAAAACATAAAAAAAATATTTAATAATTATTCTATAGACTTAATGTTTGGAACTCCGGGTTCATCTAAAGATACTATAAAAAAAGACTTATCAATTCTAAAAAAAATTAATCCTCCACATGTATCTATTTATAACATGACTTTAGAAAAAAGAACTGTTTTTTATAAACTATTTAAAAACAATAAAATGTCTCTTCCTAGTGAAAAATCCGTTTTAGATCAATATTATCTAATTCTTAATGAACTAGAAAGATTAGGATATGAAAATTATGAGATATCAAATTATGCTAGAAACAATTTTCATTCAAAACATAATTCCAATTACTGGAATAACATAGAATATATTGGTTACGGACCAAGTGCTCACTCTTACGACAAAATGTATAGGTACTGGAATGTTAGTGATAATAAAGAATATATTAGATTAATTAATAAAGGAAAAAAAGTTTATGAAAAGGAAAAACTTACAAAGACTGAAAAATTAAATGAGTATATACTAACTAGAATAAGAACTAAAAGGGGGATTGATCAAAAAGAATTATTGAAAACCTTTAACATTGACTTTTTTAAGGAAAAAGAAAAGGAACTAAACTTATTTAAGAAAAAAAAGCTATTAACTATAACAAATAGTATGATCTCCTTAACAAGAAAAGGGAAAATAGTATCTGATTCAATTACTGAAAAAATTATTTATTAAGCAATTCTTTACCCAAGAATAAGCCTGTATAACTATTTTTATTTTTTATTATTTTTTCAGGCGTTCCTTCTGCTATGACATACCCACCTTTATCTCCTCCTTCTGGACCAAGATCAATAATATAGTCAGCACATTTGATTATATCCATATTGTGCTCAATTATTAAAACAGTATTGCCTCTTTCAATAAGCCTATTTAAAACAATCATTAAGTTTTGAATGTCAGAAAAATGTAAACCTGTAGTTGGTTCATCCAAAATAAATAAAGTTTTACCGGTATCTTTTTTATATAACTCCGAAGCCAATTTTACCCTTTGAGCTTCTCCTCCTGATAACATTGTAGATGGTTGGCCTAACTTAATATATCCTAATCCAACTTCATCTAATGCCTTTAACTTATTAGAAATTTTTGGTTGATTTTTAAAAAAGAACACAGCATCAGATACAGTCATATCTAAAACATCAGAAATAGATTTTCCTTTGTATCTTACCTCAAGTGTATCCCTATTATATCTTTTTCCTTGACAAGATTCACAATTTACAAAAACATTAGGCAAGAAATCCATTTCTACCAATCTAACGCCAGCACCTCTGCATGTTTCACATCTACCCCCCTTTACATTGAATGAGAATGCACCTTGTTTTAATCCTCTAATCTTTGATTCAGTTAGCGAAGAAAATAAATTTCTTATATCAGTAAACACTCCTGTGTATGTTGCTGGATTTGATCTTGGTGTTCTTCCAATTGGTGATTGGTCTACTTCAATTAATTTATTAATGTTTTCTAAACCAGTTATATCTTTAAACGGCAAACACTGTTTTCTTGAATTATATAATTCCTTCTTTAAGTATGCAGAAAGCGTACCATGTATTAATGATGACTTCCCACTACCTGATACACCTGTTATACATACCATACACCCAAGAGGAATGGATAAATTTACTTTTCTCAAATTGTTTCCTATTGCTCCATTTATATTTAAAACATCACCGTTTCCCACTCGTCTTTTTTTAGGAACCTGAATATCTAACTCTCTTGTCAAAAATTTAGATGTAAGAGATTTTTGCTTCAAAAAACTTGATAGCTTACCATGAGCAACAACACTACCACCACTTATTCCTGGACCAGGACCAATATCTATAATATTATCAGCAGATTCCATCATATCTCTATCATGTTCTACTACAATTACAGTATTTCCTAAGTCCCTTAACTCCTTTAGAGAATCAATTAGTTTATTATTATCTCTTTGGTGTAGTCCAATACTTGGCTCATCAAGTATATACAATACACCAACTAATTTTGTGCCAATTTGGGTAGCTAACCTAATCCTTTGAGCTTCCCCTCCTGATAAAGTTCGTAAGGGTCTTTCCAAACTTAGGTACTCTAAGCCTAGATTATACATTAACTCTACCCTTTGTTTTATTTCTTTTATTATTGGCTCTGCAATAATTTTTTGTTCTTTGCTTAAATGATTCTGAACAGATGATAGCCAGCTCTTTAAGCCTTTAATATCCATAGAATTAAGGTCGGATATTGAAGTTTTATTTAGTTTAAAATATAAAGACTCCTTCTTTAATCTTTTTCCCGAACAAGCATCACATTTTGATTCTGTAATAAAATCAGTCATAAAATCTTTTGATTTACCTGATCTAAATTTTAATGTTTTTTTTATAAAACCACTTACTCCGTTAAATTTTGTGTGCCACAATGTACCAGGATATTTCGTAGACTCAACCGCAACTTCAATATTTTCTCCATATAATATTATATCTAAAATTTCTTCTGGTATTTTTTTTATTGGCGTTGTAAGGTCTAGTTCATATTTTTTCAAAATGGCTTCAATTTTCTTGAAAATCCACATGTCTCTATATTGACCTAATGGAGCAATAGCTCCCCTGCTAATACTTAAATTTTCATCAAGAATAATATTTTCCTTCAAAATTTTATCTTGAATTCCAAGTCCTTTACAAGACTCACACCAGCCATAGGGTGAATTAAATGAGAAACTGTTTGGAGAAGGCTGCTCATAAGATATGCCAGTATCAGGATCTACTAAACTCTTGGAATAAAACTTCGAATTATTATCCTCATCAATAACATATAAAGTTTTGTCTCCACTTTTGATTGCAATGTCAACTGAGTTAGTGAGTCTTGATGTTTCGCTTTCGGAGATAATTAATTTATCAACAACAATTTCAATGTCGTGAATAACATACCTATCTAATTGCATATTTTTTTTTATTTCCATAACCTCTCCGTCTACCCTTACATTGGAAAAGCCTTTTTTTCTTATTTGTAAAAAAAGCTCTTTATAATGCCCTTTTCTTCCTTTTACTACAGGTGCTGCTATAATGACTTTTGAATTATTAAAATCTTTTATAATGTTTTCAACAACTTGATCTTGAGATTGTTTTATCATTCTCTTACCAGACAAATAAGAGTATGCAACTGATCCCCTTGCATAAAGAAGTCTAAGAAAATCATATATCTCAGTTAATGTACCTACAGTCGATCTTGGGTTTTTGGAAGTAGTTTTTTGCTCAATTGATATAACTGGAGATAGGCCATTAATTTTATCTACATCAGGCCTATCTATATTTCCGATAAAAGAACGTGCATATGCTGAGAAACTTTCCATATATCTTCTCTGGCCCTCAGAATAAATAGTGTTAAAAGCAAGTGAACTTTTACCACTACCAGAAACTCCTGTAATTACAACTAATTTGTTTTTTTTAAATTCAAGATCTATATTTTTTAAATTATTTTCTCTAGCACCAAAAATCTCAATTTTTTTTTCCATTAATTCTTACCCGTGTAAATTTCCCTGATAGCGGAATAAAACTCCGTAAATTTAAGTTTATAATTTGATTGAATTAATTTTTCGGAAGATATGTTTAGTCCATTTAAAACTAATTCCGATTGCTCACCAAAAATAAGTTTTACAATAAAAGAAGGGGCTTTAACAAAGCTTGGATATGAAAATCTATTTAAAACTTTCAATAAAGAGTTAGTGAATTGTATGTTAGTAATTCTTTCAGGCGCCACAGCATTATATGTTCCCTCAAAACTTTTATCTTCTATTGCCATTTTAATTATTCCCACCATATCAAATAAATGGATCCAACTTATCATTTGTTTACCAGTACCAATAGGTACTCCGAGAAATAATTTAAACAATGGATATAGCCTTTTTAATACCCCTCCATCTTTTGACAATACTAATCCAATTCGTAAAACTGTTGTCCTTACCCCTATACCATTAAATCGTAAAATTTCTTTCTCCCATTTCTCTACCACATTACTTAAAAAATTATTTCCTGAGTCGTCATTTTCTGTTTGTGGCTTAGTGGTATTTTGCTTGTAATAGCCTGTTGCTGATGCTGAAATAAATGATTTTGGCAACTGTTTTCTTTTTTTAATTTTATTATACAATAACTTAGTTGAATTAACCCTACTATCTAAAATTTTCTTTTTATAGCTATCTGTCCACTTAGAACCATCTATTGACTGTCCAGCAAGATTGATAACTGAATAAAGATTTTTAATATTTGAAATATCTAATATTGAGTTGTCAGGGTCCCAATTTAGATAATTGATATCATTTTTCGTATAAGATCTTTTTCGAGTTAATACATAAACATTATAAATTGATTTATCTATTGAATCCAAAAGACTAGATCCAATCAAACCAGTTCCTCCTGTAATTAAAATAGATTTCATATTATTGCAAGTATTTCTAATACGTAGTTATTAAATTAATGATGTCAATACCTAGGTTTTTTACTTTATTTCTTTTTATAGTAATTATAAATTTTGCTAAAGGTCAAACTAATATTGGAAAGGTTATCCCTAATAACGTTTTCTCTCAAATCAAAAAAACAAAAACCTCTTTCAATGATATAAGTTTTCAATCTGTTTATTTTTCAACATTGATGCCAAAAAAAACAGTATTCTACGAATTAGAAAACTTATATGGAGAGCTGGGAAGTTTTGAAAAAGATAAAAAAGTCATCAATAGTTCAATAAAAACAAAAGGAGAGCGTCTAAAATTAATTACATCAATAGTTAAAAAAGAAAAAAGAGTTTATGTTTATATAAGTGATAAAGATGATTTAAATCAAGAAACATCAATACAAAACTTACAAGAAACATTAAAAAAGATTTTGATGAGAAAATTTGTAAATGATTACATCAAAGAATTAGAAAAAAACATTCAGAAAACGGATAGAAAACAGAATAAAATAATTAGAAATAATCCCAACAATCTAGCTATGAACTCGAATATATTTTATAAAATATATCAGAAAAAAGAGTCAAAAAAAATAGGGCTAAAATCTTCTCTAGAAACGCTCTATGAAGAGCTAGAAGAAGCTAAAATAATTTTTAATTCGATTAAATAACTAAGAATTAATTTCAACTTTTTCTAAGATATTTTTTATAATAAAATCTGGCTTGATACCTTCTGCCTCTGCCTCATAATTCAAAATTATTCTGTGATTTAAAACATCTTGAGCAATTTCTTTAATATCATCTGGCATTACGTAGTCGCGGTTAGATAAAAAAGCATTTGCTTTAGATGCAAGAGATAAATTAATACTAGCTCTAGGAGAAGCTCCAAAAGAAATGAATTCATCCAACTCATTTAAGTTAACAGAAGAAGGTTTTCTTGTGGCATTAACGATTTCAATAATATATTTTTCTATTGATTCTGAAATTGAAACTTTATTAATTTCATTCTGAATTGTTGTAATATCTTTTTTATTCAAAATAGTTTTTGTTTTTTTATTAAAATTTAAATCAGCCATCCTCTGCATGATTTTTAACTCTTCCTCTTTTGAAGGATAGTCTACATTTAATTTCATCATAAACCTGTCTCTCTGTGCTTCTGGAAGTGGGTAGGTTCCCTCTTGATCAATGGGATTTTGAGTTGCAAGAACTAGAAAAGGTAAATCTAATTTATATGTATCATCACCTATAGTAACTTGCTTTTCTTGCATTGACTCAAGTAAAGCAGACTGAACTTTAGCTGGAGATCTATTTATTTCATCTGCTAAAATAATATTAGAAAAGACTGGTCCTTTCTTTACCTCAAAAGATGATTTCTTTTGGTTGTAAATCATAGTACCAATTACATCTGACGGGAGAAGATCAGGAGTAAACTGTATTCTTTTGAAATTTAATTTTAGAACACTTGATAAAGTATTGACTGTCAACGTTTTTGCCAAACCAGGAACACCTTCTAATAATATATGACCCTGAGTAAAAAGGCCCATTAGCAATCTTTTAATCATATACTCTTGTCCTACAACTACGTTGTTGACTTCACTAATCACGCTTTGTATCTTCAAATAATTTTTACTCATAAAAAAAATTTGAGCAAATTTAACTATTTATTAATCTTTAAGACATCGAAAATCATGCTAAAATTTGTTAAAATTAAGTTAAAATGAGCACAGGGTTTAAAAAATTTTTTTTAGAAATAAATAATTATAAACCAGAAAAGAATAAAAAAAATCATCTTGATGAAATAGTCTCTGAGATTAATGCGGGTTTAGCCAAAACAGATAATATAGTTTTCCTGTGTACACACAACTCTAGAAGAAGTCAGCTATGTCAAATTTGGGGGAGTATCTTATCAAAAATTTATAAAATTGATTTAAACTTTCATTCTGCAGGCTCAGAAAAAACTGAGGTACATAAAAACATTTTTTACTGTTTATCTAATGCTGGAGTTAAGGTTGGAGACAATAAAATTCATTTTGAAGATTTGACTATAAGCTTGCGATCAAAAAGATTAGGTGAGATTAAAGCAAAAAAATTCATAGCAATTATGACATGTTCAGATGCAGAAAAATCATGTCCCACAGATCCTAGATCAATTAAAAATATAAAAATTATTTATGAGGATCCTAAAATATTTGATAATAGTGAAAGAGAAAAAGAAGAGTATTATAAAACTTCTAAATCAATAGCTGAAGACCTAAACTATATTATAAAAAAATTAGTTTATCCTATCTGAAACAGGCTCATTCTTCTTCACAAAAATTGAAGATATAGCAGCTAGGATAAAAACAAACAATAATCCCCATGGAGTAGCTTTAATTATTCCCATGGCTGAGGTATTTTCTTCTATAGATTTTTCAATTTCTGGAATTGAAGCATCAATAGCTTCTTGAGGTGTCCCGAAAGATTCCATCATTGTAACAGTACTTTCTACAGTAAGTTCTTTCATTACTTCTGGTAAAGTTGGATCAATTACATTATATAATAGTATATTAAACATTGCTCCAACTATATAAGATACTGTAAAAACTAAAAAAGTAAACTTTAAAGAATTTTTATAAGACATATATCCACCTGTAGCATTTCGAAAGCTTATACCAATATATATTACTAAGCCCATACTAACAGCTAAGGCTAATAACCCGTACCACCATTCTACCATTAACTCTACATTTACGATATATGTTACCATAGTTAATAAAATTGATACCCCTGCAATAATCAAACCACCTTTTAAAACTTCTTCATTGTAATTAATATTATTAGAGTCCATATTTGCTTTTTTTTAAACAATATAACGCAATAAACGTAAGAAAAAAAGTCATGAAAATACAAAATGTAATTAATCATATTGAGCCATCACAAAAAGAATTAGTAAATCATAACATATATTCTAATATATCTTCTGTAGATGACTTAAAAATATTTATGGAAAACCATATTTATGCAGTTTGGGATTTTATGTCTCTCTTAAAAGCTCTTCAGATAAATCTAACATGTGTAGAAAACCCCTGGGTTCCATCTGACAATACGCAGGCAGCAAGGTTTATTAATGAAATTGTTCTTGAAGAAGAGACAGATGAAGTTAAAGGAGATAAAGTTATTAGTCACTTTGAACTTTATCTTGAAGCTATGAAGCAAATTGGAGCTGATACATCAAATATAGAAAAGTTTATTAATGACATTAGACAATCAGAGGACTATAGAAATTGCATTAAAAATTATGACTTAGCAGAAGATATTAAATCGTTTTTAAATTTTACTTTCGATACGATTGAATCTGGGGAAACACATAAAATTGCAGCAGCATTTACTTTTGGGAGAGAGAATGTTATCCCAGATATGTTCATTGAAATTGTGAGAGGTCTGAACAAAGAAAACAGTAATGTGGCCAGTCAATTTGTATATTACCTAGAAAGACATATAGAATTAGATGGCGATGATCATGGTCCAATTGCACTTAAAATGATTGAAAATTTATGTGGTGATGATGAAAGAAAATGGGAAGAGGTAAAAGAAGTTTCTAAAAAATCTATTGATATGAGAATTAAACTTTGGAACTATATCTCATCAAAAATTGAGTATGAGTATACAAATAATTAAGAAAGAGGAGCAAGCTGATGGCAACTTTAATAATGGTGAAATACTAGAAAAAAAACCAATTGGTTTTCCTCAAGATAGAGGTATAACTAAACCTTATTCAAATTTATTTTATTGGGCCCACGCATGGACACTCAATAAAAAAAGTACTATAGGACTACATCCTCATCAGGGTTTTGAAATTTGTAGTTTTGTTCTAGAGGGTTCAATAAACCATTTCGATACTAAGCAGGATAAGTGGATATCTCTAAACAAAGGAGACGTACAAATTATAAGGGCTGGGAATGGAATTTCACATGCTGAAGAATTAAATGAAAAGTCTGAAATATTTCAGATCTGGCTTGACCCAAACATTCAACTTTCAATTACAAAAGAAGCCTCTTATGATGATTATAAATCTGAGGATTTTGAAATTGTAGAAAAAAACGGAACTAAAATAAAAAAGATAGCGGGCAATAACTGTCCTATGGAAATTTTTTCAGAAGGTATAGAAATCAACACATACGATATATTAGAAAAAATCGAACTCAATTTAGAATTAAAAAATGATTCAGTGTACTCATACTTTGTATTAGATGGAAATGCAAGTATAAATGAAGAAAAGGTTGAAAAAGGTGATTTCTTTATAGTCTCTGACTCTAAAGACTTGGTAATTATTGCTAGTTCTATCACTAAAATTTTTGAGATAAAGAGCCCAAAAAGACCAAGCTATAACACATACAGCGAAAGGTTTAGGAGATAAATTATTTAATGTCTTCCATCCTTTTTCTTCTGGCCATTTCCTCAACCTCTCTGTCTATATCGTCAACTTGCTTAAAAATCATTCTCAATTTTTTCTCAAAATCAATAAGTTTTTTTCTAGAGTCTTCGTCTAAATCTTTTGATTTATGAAGTTTCATGAGGTTATCTGCAGCTTTTGTTAATTTCTCTTTGCTTGAGTCAACGTAATTATCAAAAACCTTAAAAGTATCCTCTTCTCCAGAGTCATTAAATTGAAAACCTATTCTATTCATTTTATAAAATTGTAATTATTAACAATTTATTATAATTTTTGTTTTTTAAAAAATGTAATAATATGATCAGAAAAATCCAATCACTATTTTGTATAATATTTTTTATTTCAATAAACCTCTTTGGAAGAGTACTTCCAAATGATATAATTTGGAATGAAAATGAAACGGGTTACTACACAATAAAAAATAATAATATTGTTTTGGTAAGCACAAAAGGAAAAGATGACAAAGTAATTTTATCATCTTCCCAAATTAATAATCTTGAGATAGAATCTTTTTCTTTCTCTCAAAGTAAAAGTAAAATACTATTATTCACTAAGTCTGTAAAAGTATGGAGATATAATACAAGAGGTGACTATTGGGTTTATGACTTTAAGAAAGATCAAATACAAAAATTGGGTCGAGATATGTCCAGCTCTAGCTTGATGTTTGCTAAATTTTCTCCTGATGAAAATGCTGTGGCTTATGTCTCTAAAGAAAAATCTGAAAGTGGTATTAGAACTAGTAGTACAAGCGTTAATATATACCTTGAAAATCTTGAAAGCAGATCAATAAAAAAGCTTACAAGCTCAAATGGAACAAAAAAATTAATTAACGGAACTTTTGATTGGGTATATGAAGAGGAGTTTGGGTGTAGAGATGGATTTATATTTAATGAAGATGGCTCAAGAATCGCTTTTTGGCAAATTGATGCTAATCAAGTTAGAGATTTTTATATGATAAATAATACGGATTCTATTTACTCTTATACGATACCCGTGGAATACCCTAAAGTAGGTGAAGATCTTACTCCGGCTAGAATTGGTGTTATTAATTTAATAGATGAAAAAATCACATGGATGAAAATTCCTGGAGAACAAAATAAATTTTATCTGCCAAGAATGACTTGGATGCCTGGTAGAAATGATTTAATGATACAGCAACTCAATAGAAAACAAAACCACAGTAAAATTTATATTGCCAATAGTGATAGTGGAGAAACAGAACTTCTGATGGAAGAGAAAGATGATGCTTGGGTAGATTTAAGAAGTTCTTGGCCGTATCAAGTACAAGCTGGATGGAAATTTATTAATGATGGTAAAGAATTTTTATATACAACTGAGAAAGATGGTTGGTCACATATTTATAGATTTAATATAGCTAATAAATCAGAATATCTAGTAACTAAAGGAAATTATGATGTTGTAAAACCTTTAGCCTATGATGAAAAACATGAGAGTGTTTATTTTATTGCTTCACCAGATAATCCAACAGAAAGATATCTTTATAAGACATCAGCAAAAGGAAATGGTGGATTAATTAGAGTGACTCCAGATTTATTAGAAGGATCTCATAATTATCAAATTAGCACAAAAGCAAAATACGCTTTTCATTCTTTCTCAAATTATTTTACAAGACCAATGCAGGCTATAATATCACTACCAAACCATAAATTTATTAATGAGAATCAAAACATGATTGATAAGTATGAGCCAGAAAAAAAGAAAGAACATCCTTTAGAATTTTTTGAAATCACAACTGTAGATGATGTGACTATGGAGGGTTGGATAGTAAAACCAAAAAACCTTGATAAAAACAAAAAGTATCCTGTTTTATTTTATTTCTATAGTGAACCTGCTGGACAAACTGGTGTAAATAGATATGGTGCTGGCAATAATGGTTTGTATGATGGAAACTTGGGTGATGATGGATATGTTTATGTAACTTTCGATGGTAGAGGTACTCCTTCTCCAAAAGGCAGAGCATGGAGAAAAGCAATATATAGAAATATTGGAAGGATAAATGTAAGGGATATGGCTATGGGAGCTAAGGCTGTTTTTGAAACGTATAATTTTATAGATACATCAAGAGTAGCTGTTCACGGTTGGAGTGGAGGTGGAACTGCAACACTAAACTGTCTTTTCCAATATCCTGAAATTTTTCATACAGGTATAGCTGTTGCAGCCGTTGCTAATCAATTAACTTATGACAACATATATCAAGAGAGATACATGGGTGATCCAAAAGAAAGTTATCAGGATTATGTAGATGGATCTCCAATTAAGTACGCAAAAAACCTTCAAGGAAATTTACTGTATATACATGGAACAGGTGATGACAATGTACATTATCAAAATGCCGAAATGTTAGCTAATGAACTTATAAAACATAAAAAAGTGTTTTATATGTTATCATATCCAAATAGGTCCCATGGAATCAGAGAGGATGGAGCTTACCCTCATGTAAGATTAATGTTTACTGATTTTTTAAGAAAAAATTGTCCTCCTGGAGGAAGATAATTAAAGAGTAGACATATCAATAACAAACCTATACCTTACATCTTTGTTGATTGTTCTGTCAAAAGCTTCATTAATTTTTGATATTGGTATCATCTCAACTTCTGGGTATATGTTTTTTTTATTACAGTAGTCTATCATCTCCTGAGTTTCAGCAATACTACCAATAGCTGAGCCAACTATCCCTTTTCTTTTATCAATAAGAGAAAAACTAGATATAGCAAGAGGTTCCATAGGTAGTCCAACAATCATAATTAAACCATCAGTCTTTAAAAAAGAAAAGACTTGTGCCATATCTCTATTAGCTGAAACAGTATCTAAAATATAGTCACAAGAATTAAGATGTTTATTTACATCTTTACTATTATTAATATTAACAAAATGATTTGCACCCATCTCAATAGCTTCTTCTTTTTTAGAATCGGAAGTGCTAAAAACAACTACATCAGAACCAAATGAAGAAGCAAACTTAAGACCCATATGACCCAAACCCCCAAGTCCGGCTATACCCACTTTGTGATCACTGTTAATTTTGAAATGTCTTAAAGGAGAATATGTTGTAATGCCAGCACAAAGAAGAGGTGCAGCTTTTGCCATATCCATATCTGAAGGGATCTTAATAACATAATTTTCCTTTACAACAATACTTTTGGAATAACCACCATAAGTTATGTTTCTGGTTCCATATTCGTATGAGTTGTATGTAAGAACAATACCTTCCTCACAATAATGATCTTTCCCTGAATTACAATTTTCACATTTTTCACATGCATCAACATAAACACCAACACCTACATTATCTCCAACTTTAAACTTATTTACATCAGAACCTACTTCTTTGACTATTCCTATTATTTCATGACCTGGAACCATAGGATAGATAGATGTGTTATTCCATTCATTTCTTGCCATGTGGATATCAGAGTGACAAACACCACAATACAAAATTTCAATATTGATATCATCAGGGTTAATTTCTCTTCTGTTTATTTCGTGTGGGTTTAGAGGCTTATCAGCTTGAAGTGCTGCATAAGATTTAACTTTTGTCATTTTATTTTTTCTTTTGTTTAGCTTTTATAAATTCTCTTCTACTCAAAGCCTCGTATCTTCTAGTATCACCCAATAAAACAAGATCTTCACTCTTTACAATCCTATGTGTATAAGATGCCATCTTACCAGACCTTGTACATATAGCATGTACTTTTGTAACATATTCAGCGATGGCAAGTAAATTAGGCATTGGACCAAAAGGTTTACCTCTATAATCCATGTCCAAGCCAGCAACTATAACACGCTTACCAGCATTAGCTAGTTTATTACAAACCTCTATTATACCATCATCAAAAAACTGTGCTTCATCGATACCAATAACGTCACATTTGCCAGATAGCTCTAATATCTTTTCAGATGATTTAACTGGCTTAGACTTTATAGAGTTATTATCATGTGATGTAACTTTTTTCTTGCTATACCTGATGTCTTGTTTTGGTTTAAAAATTTTTATTTTTTGTTTAGCAAGCTTGGCCCTTTTAACTCTTCTAATTAGCTCCTCTGTTTTTCCTGAAAACATAGAACCACAGATTACTTCAATCCACCCAATATTATCAGCTTGATTAATAGATCTTTCTAAAAACATGATATATAATTAATTTATTATTTTCAAAAAAACATTGATATTAAAAACAATATCAATATATCATTCAAAAAAACAAAATATGAAAAAGATTAATTTACTAATAACTATAATTTTTATAATTCAGGGGTGTAGGAATACAAAAGATGTAATGACTAAGGAAGAATCAGTTAATTAGTATTTGGAAGTTCTGGAAAAAATGAAAGGTTTTCAGATAGCTTATTTTTAATGTTTTTTTGACCTTTAGTTAGGTCCTCTTCTTTTAAAGGTGAGGTCTCTAATACATCATTTTCTATATCGTAGAATCTACCATCTTTATAAAGTTTATATCTATTGTCTTGAGTAAAAACACTTCTATATTTCGAGACATTATCACTCCACATAGGATCATAATAAATTGTTGCTATCTCTCTATTTTTTATGTTTTCACCTATAAAAATATCCATCATACTCGTGCCATCACTATCATCAACTACTCCCAAAATATCAGAAAATGTCGCGTAGAAATCATTAAAATTTATTAAGCCTGAATATTTTCTTGAATTATTAATCATAGAAGGCCAACTAGCAATCATAGGAACATGGATTCCATGAGTAATAGTATTTCCTTTTGCTCCCCTAATTTGACCTTTACTAGTATTAGTAGTTAATCTAGAACTAGTGCCATTATCACCAATAAATAGAATTAAAGTGTTTTCATATACTCCCTGAGATTTTAATTCGGTTATAATCTTACCTACTATTTTATCCATGTAAGCAACCATGTCTTTAAAAAACTTACGATTACTTTTTGATCGTGTATCTAATGAGTTCCACTCTGGAGAATCTGGCGTTGGAACAAA
>MDSZ01022811.1_pt1 | contig 16868 bp, 19 predicted proteins | sample 811201 | NCBI WGS metagenome assembly MDSZ01 (sample SAMN05326647, study PRJNA326480) | marine metagenome | isolation source: seawater | place: Indian Ocean: North | collected 2010
AATTTAAAAAGATTAATAAAGATTTTTTACATAACTTAAATGAGATAACCGGCCAAGCTCTACATGCCAAAACTTTGGGATTTGTTCACCCTACAAAAAATAAAATGGTTAAATTTAAATCTAATCTACCTTCAGACTTTAAAAATATGTTGAATTTACTTAATAATCTAAGCGGTTGAAATTTTTTAATTATTATATAATTCAATACATATGAAAAAAGAAAATAATATATCAAATCTACCAGCTCCTTCAGCTGAAGGGCTTTCAGTTTATTTAGGTCAAATAAAAAAATTTCCGATGCTCGATGCAGAAGAAGAATACATGCTTGCTAAAAATTGGAAAGAAAGAGGTAATTTGAAATCAGCACATAAATTAGTTACTAGTCATTTAAGACTAGTAGCAAAAATTGCTATGGGTTATCGCGGGTATGGTTTACCAGTAAACGAGTTAATTTCGGAAGGTAACATAGGATTGATGCAAGCAGTTAAAAAGTTCGATCCAGATAAAGGTTTTAGATTAGCTACATATGCAATGTGGTGGATAAAAGCAGCTATACAAGAGTATGTTTTAAGATCTTGGAGTTTAGTAAAAATGGGGACTACAACTGCTCAAAAAAAACTTTTTTTTAATTTAAAAAAAATAAAAAATCAAATAGCTCCTGATCAGGATGGGGATCTCAAAGATCACCAAGTAAAAGAAATTTCAAATAGACTAGATGTTGACTCTAACGAAGTTATTAATATGAACAGAAGAATGATGGGTCAAGAAAAATCTTTGAATGATCCAATAAAAGTTGGTGAAACAGATGAGTGGCAAGATTGGTTAGTTGATGAAAGTCTCGATCAAGAATTACTAATTTCTCAGAGGCAAGAGTATAACGATAAAAAGGAACTCTTAAATAGTTCTATGCAAATATTAAACGAAAGAGAGAAAGAAATAATTAAAGCTAGAAGATTATCTGAAAATCCAATCACACTCGAGGATTTAAGTAAAAAATATAAAATTAGTAGAGAACGAATTAGGCAAATTGAAACAAAGGCGTTCGAAAAATTACAAAAGTCTATGATTAACGCTAGTAAGTCAAAAAATTTACTTACCTCTAATTAAATTTTAAAAGGGTCTTCAATTAAAATTGTATCGTCTCTTTCAGGACTAGTTGAAATACTTGATATTTTAGCTTCAATAAAATCTTCAAGAGCATAGATATATTTTTTGGCATTCTCTGGCAAATCTTTAATATTTCTTATGCCCTGTGTATTAGTTTGCCAGCCTGGAAAGGTTTTATAAATAGGTTTAATATTAAATTGATCTTCTGAAGCTGCTGGTAAGTAATCAATTTTTTTTCCATTTAATTCATATTGAATACAAATTTTGATCTCTTCTAATTCGTCTAGCACATCCAATTTAGTTAATGCTATACCGTTTATACCGGAGAGTTTTATTGTTTGACGTACTAGAACTCCATCAAACCAACCGCAGCGCCTTTTTCTTGCTGTAACAGTTCCAAATTCTTTTCCTCTTTTACCAATAATTTCACCAATTTTATTCTTTAGTTCTGTTGGAAAAGGTCCACTACCTACTCTTGTAGTATAAGCTTTGGTGATACCCAAAATATATCCAATTGTATTTGGTCCGGTTCCAGATCCTGTTGCAGCCGTAGCTGGTACGGTATTTGAAGAGGTTACAAAGGGATAGGTTCCATGATCAACATCTAATAATATTCCTTGAGCGCCTTCAAATAAAATTTTTTTTCTGTTTTTTTGTAGTTGGTCTAATTTTAACCAAACTGGCTGTGCATATTTTAATATTTCTGGAGCAATTTTTATCAATTTTTTTTTTATTTCGTCTTTTTTATAAATCTTTTTTTTTAAGCCTTTTCTGATTGCATTGTGATGAGCTAAAACATTTTTTAGTCTGCTATCTAGATTTGAGTGAGATCTTAGATCCATAACTCTAATTGATCTTCTTCCTACTTTATCCTCATAACAAGGGCCAATCCCTCTTCTAGTTGTGCCTATTTTTCCTTTACCAGCAGCGTCCTCACGTATCTCATCCATTTCTTGGTGAAATGGTAAAATTAATGACGAAGTTTCAGATATCATAAAATTTTCTGGTGATACCTTAATTCCCTTTTGTTTTATTTCATTTATTTCATCTAGTAATGCCCATGGGTCAATTACAACACCATTTCCAAGAATTGATATTTTGCCCTCTCTAACAATACCAGACGGCAACAATCTTAATTTAAAAACTTTTCCATCAATTACTAGAGTATGACCAGCGTTGTGTCCGCCTTGAAAACGAACTACTACATCAGCTTCACTTGAGAGCCAATCCACTATCTTACCCTTGCCTTCGTCTCCCCACTGCGATCCTACTACTACTACATTTTTCATTATTTAAATTTTGTTTTAATTTTTAAAGAATTTAGATGGTTTACTGGGCCATGACCTTTTCCATAATTCAAATTTGACTTAATTGCTTCGTTAACATATTTAATTCCTAAATCACATGATTTCTTTAGAGGTTTTCCACATGATAGAAAGGTTGTAATTGCACTTGATAATGTACAGCCTGTACCATGTGTATTTCTTGTATTTATTTTTTTATTTCTAAAAATTACGATTTCTTTATTAGTAATAAGTACATCTTGTATCATTTTGGTTTTTATATGGCCTCCTTTTATTAAAATATTTTTAGCTCCAAGTTTAAATAATTTGTTTGCAGCATTTCTGATATCCTCAATATCTTTAATTTTTGTATTTGTAAGAACTTCTGCCTCAGGAATATTAGGTGTAATTAAAAATGATCTTTTAACTAAGTGATTTTTCAAAGTTTTTATTGCGTTTTTATCTATAAGTCTTGCGCCTCCTTTTGCCACCATCACAGGGTCAAGAATAATATATTTTGTTTTAATCTTTTTTAACAGCTTTGATATTAATAGGATTACTTTAGATGAGTGAAGCATTCCAATTTTTATTGCATCTGGCTTTATATCTTTAGAGGTAAAAATAATTTGGTTTTTAATTTCTTTTTGGCTTATAGGTAGAATTGATTTAACCCCTGTAGTATTTTGTGCAGTCAATGCTGTAATTGCTGTCATTGCGTAACTGCCCAATGATGATACAGTTTTAATATCCGCCTGTATACCTGCACCTCCTGATGAGTCAGAACCAGCAATAATTAAAATTTTTGATTTCGGTTTCAATTTAAATTATTGATTTTTTTATTAACTTAATACATTTTAAAATTAAACTTTTGTCATTAGATTCGGCCATTATTCTAATTTTTGGTTCGGTTCCAGATTTTCTTACTAAAATTCTACCTTTATTACCCATTAATTTGTTAGCTTTAAATATTGCATTTCTACACTTTGATGAGTTTATAATATTTTTGTCCTTAACTGAAACATTCTCTAAAACCTGCGGCAGAGGTTTAAAAATATTTAATAACTCACTAGCTTTTTTATTTTTTCTAAGAGAAAACAAAACCTCTAAAGCTACCATAAGTCCATCCCCCGTAGTTGCAAACTTCCCTAAAATAATATGTCCTGATTGTTCTCCGCCTAAGTTAAAGTTCATTTTATGCATTTTTTCTTTTACGTACCTGTCTCCAACATTTGATCTAAAAAATTTAATTTTCTCGTTCTTTAAAAATTTTTCTAACCCATAATTCGACATCAGAGTTCCTATTACTCCCCCTTTTAAGATTCTTTTCTTCTTCCATCTTTTTGCAAGCATAGCGATTATCTGATCACCGTTTATTATCTTTCCGTTCTCATCACACATAATGATTCTATCCGCATCTCCATCAAATGAAATACCTACATGTGCTTTAAATCTTTTCACTGCCGATCTTATTTTTTGAGGATAAGTAGAGCCGCATTTTTCATTTATGTTTAGCCCATTAGGTTTAGTTCCAATCTCAATAATTTTAGCTCCAAGTTCTTTTAAAAGTTTCGGAGCAGCTTTGTAGCTTGCTCCATTAGCGCAGTCTAAGACAATTATTAATCCTTTTAAATTAAAGTTGTTTGGAAAGTTGCTTTTTAGAATTTTTATGTACCTTTCATTTCCGTCTTCTAATCTTTTTACTCTTCCTAAAAACTTAGGGTTTGAAAGCTGTTGAGTATTTTTTGTATCAATTAGTTTTTCTATTTTTTTTTCAATTTTATTAGATAGCTTCATACCATCTGGTCCAAATAATTTTAATCCATTATCGTGATAAGGATTATGAGATGCTGTAATCATTATTCCCATATTAGCCCTCATTGATTTTGTAAGCATCGCTAATCCATTCGTTGGTAAAGGGCCAAGAGTAAAAACATGCATTCCTCCAGACACAAGTCCAGAGACTAAAGCAGGTTCCAATGTATATCCTGAGAGCCTGGTATCTTTTGCAATTATTGCAATTTGTTTATTTTTTTTTTGGTTTTTAAAGTAAGTTCCAGATGCTAAGCCAAATTTAAAAAATTTTTCTCCTGTAATATTACCCTGATTGACAGTTCCTCTTATGCCGTCAGTACCAAAATACTTTTTTTTCATTTACTTAATAAAATTTTTTTAAAAACTAATATTCCTTGCTTTACCTCTTTTACATTATGAACTCTAAAAATTTGTATACCTTGTAATAACAGATAAAGGACAGAGGCTAGTGTGCCTCCAATTCTATCTTTACTATCATATTTACCAGATATTTGATTTATAAATCTTTTTCTAGAAGTTCCAACTAAAATAGGAAGTCCTAAAGTATGAAATATGGAAATTTTTGAAATTAAAGACAAATTATGTTTCAAAGTCTTACCAAAACCGATACCGGGATCTAAAATTATATTATTATCTTCAATTTCCATATTAATTTTATTTTCAAAATAATCGTAAATATCTAAAAGGACATTTTGATATCTTGGATTGTTTTGCATATCTTTTGGTGTACCTTGCATGTGATGGAGAACTTTTGAAACTTTATATTTTTTTATTTTATCGAGTGATTTTTGATCATACTCAAAACCTGAAACGTCATTTATTAAATCAACACCAAGTTTAATTCCCTTTTCCATTAAATCAGATTTCCTAGTGTCTAGTGATAAAGATTTTTTTTTATATTTTTTTTTAAATATCCTTAAAATATGTTCAACTCTTTTCCATTCTATTTTTGGTTGAATATCTTTAGAGCCTGGCCTTGTTGACTCTCCGCCTATGTCTATAATATCTGCCCCTGAGTCAATTAATTCTTTTAAATGTTTTAAAGATTTTTTTTTTGTATTAAATTTTCCACCGTCAGAAAAACTGTCAGGAGTTAAATTTAAAATTCCCATTATTGAAGGATTTTTAAAGTCTATATATTTTAAAAAATTTTTTCTTTTGTAAGATATTTTTTTTAAATCTTTTTTTATTAATTTTTGTTTTTTTGGAGGTAAATGTTTTACATCTTTTAAATATATATATTTCGTAGTTATTTTATTTTTACTTCTTTTAAAAATTTCAATTTTATCAAAGGCGATACTATTGTTTCCGCATAAAGGCAGTGCGATTTTTTTTTTGATAAGATTTTTCGCTTGATTTCCATGATAAAAATTACACGCTCTAGTGTAATATTTTACCATTTTTCTTAAATTGCAGGTTTAGGTTTCAACCCTATTGATCCGAGTGCAGAGGAAGATTTTCCGTCATCATTTTCCTCCTCTTTAAAAGATCTTGTTGGTTTAATATTTTTTAAAATTAAATCTCTTATTTCATCACCAGACAAAGTCTCGTAAACTAACAGTGCTTTAGCAATTTTATGCAGATCATCGATTTTTTCATTTAGAACTTTTTTGGCTCTTTCGTAGCCCTTATCTACGATCTTTTTTACTTCAGCGTCAATTTTTTTTGCAGTCTCTTCTGACATATTTTGTTGTTTTGTCACAGATCTTCCAAGAAATACTTCTTCCTCGTTTTCTCCGTATGCGATTGTGCCTAATTCTGTTGTCATACCATATTTAGTTACCATATTTTTTGCCATCTTTGTAACCATCTCAATATCAGATGAAGCTCCTGAGGTAACCTTGTCATGACCAAAAATTATTTCCTCGGCTATTCTTCCTCCCATGGCTACAGCTATGTCTGCATGCATTTTTTCTCTTGTTACAGATAATTGATCTCGTTCAGGCAATCTCATCACCATTCCCAGAGCTCTTCCTCTTGGAATAATTGTTGCTTTATGAATTGGATCTGAAGCTTTTTCGTTTAAGGCAACAATTGCGTGACCGCCTTCATGATATGCAGTAAGTTTTTTTTCATCCTCAGACATAACCATCGATCTTCTTTCTGCTCCCATCATCACTTTGTCTTTTGCTTCCTCAATGTCAGACATAGTCACAACTCTCTTATTTTTTCTTGCAGCAAGGAGTGCGGACTCATTTATTAGATTTGCTAAATCAGCTCCTGAAAAACCGGGAGTTCCTCTTGCAATTGTTCTTAATTTTACATCAGGTCCAGTATTTATCTTTTTAACATGCACCTTTAAAATTTGTTCTCTTCCAATTATATCCGGATTGCCTACTACAACTTGCCTATCAAATCTTCCTGGTCTCAATAATGCTGGGTCTAAAACATCTGGTCTGTTTGTTGCTGCAATTAGAATAATTCCTTCATTTGTATCAAAACCATCCATTTCTACTAAGAGCTGATTAAGTGTCTGTTCTCTCTCGTCATTTCCTCCACCTAACCCAGCACCTCTACTTCTACCTACAGCATCTATTTCATCAATAAAAATTATACAGGGCGAGTGTTTTTTTCCTTGTTCAAACATATCTCTTACTCTTGAAGCTCCGACTCCTACAAACATTTCAACAAAGTCTGATCCTGAAATAGAAAAAAATGGAACATTCGCTTCGCCGGCTATTGCTTTTGCCAATAAAGTTTTACCTGTTCCAGGAGGTCCAATCAACAAAGCACCTTTGGGTATTTTTCCTCCAAGTCGACTAAATTTTTTTGGATCTTTTAAAAATTCCACTATTTCTTCAACTTCTTCTTTGGCCTCTTCAACACCAGCAACATCATTAAAAGTAACTTTTCCCTGAGCTTCATTTAATAATTTTGCTTTTGATCTACCAAAGCCCATTGCCCCGCCTTTACCACCTTGCATCTGTCTCATAAAAAATATCCATACGCCTATTAATAACAGCATTGGAAACCAAGAAAGTAAAATTCCTAAAAGAGATGGCATTTTATCTTCCTGTGGAGAAGCAATAATACTTACGCCACTAGAAGAAAGTTTGTCTACAAGCTCTGGGTAATTGGGAGAGTAAGTTTTAAATTTTTCACCATTGGCAAGAACACCTGAGATATTATTGCCTTGTATTTGAACCTCAACCACTCTACCAGCATTTACTTCATTCAAGAACTTTGAAAATGCGAGGGCATTATTTTCTTTATTCATTTTGCTTGGGTCTTGGAACATATTAAATAGTCCAACTGATAAGAGGACAATAATGACCCACATGATTAAATTTTTTATATTCATATATTCTAAATAAGCATTAAAAACTATTTAACAAGTATATTTTATTAATAATTGAGTTGTAAATAAGACAAATTTTACCAAATCTTGTAAATTTAATATTTTTTCTCGCTTTTTAAACACAAAAAGTCTTCTTTTTTTGTAAAAATACACCCACCCAGGGTAGCTGATTTAAATTTTTTATAATTAAGATTTTGGAGGAGATTAAGTATTTTTTTTACACGAAGATTATAATAATTTTTTTTAAGTTTTTTAATTGAGTCGTTGATTAACCTAATTTTAATTTCATTCCCATAGAAATTAAATTTTCTCAAATTAATATTTATTTCATTACTTTTTTTTTTAATTAATTCTTTGCTTATTCCCAAATAGTAATCATCTAAAATAGCTTTGCTTGAAGATAAATTGTTAATTGACTGAATAATCTTTTCATATTCGATACCACTTTTTTTTAGAGGATTTTTTAAATTTCTAATTTTAGTCCTTAAATATTTTTCATCAAAATTTGATGGATCGTTAATAAACTCACCAAAAATTTGTCTTGAGACTTTTTTTAAAACGCTCTTTTTTACATTTAATAGAGGTCTATATAATTTTATATTTTTATCAATAAAACTTATAGATTGCATAGAAGATAATCCTGTTAATCCACTGCCCCTTGATAATCTTATAAAAAATGTTTCTACTTGATCTTCTAAATTGTGAGCTGTTAATATTCCTTTAATATTTTTTTGTAAACAAAATCTTTTTAATAAATCATATCTTGCTATTCTAGCATTTGCTTGAATGTTAACTTTAATTTTATTTTTATTTTTTACAATTTTTAAATTTATATTTTTTTTTTTTAAAATTTCTTTAACCTTTAAAGCTTCTTTATGCGAATTTTTTCTAATATTGTGATCAATTAATACATAAAAAAATTCAAATTTACTCTCGTAGCTTAAAGTTTTTGCCAGTGCTGCTAAGGCCAAACTATCTGCACCTCCTGAGACTGCTATTACAAAAGATTTAGACCTTAATTTTTTTATTTTTTTTTTAAAATTAAGATAAACTTCTGAAAGATCGTTATAGTTTTTAAAACTATCTTTAAGAATTACACTTGAATTTTTTTTGCTCATATTGAGCTTTTTGTAACACAGACTTGCTTGCTTTTGGGTATTCTTTTTTTATTCCTGAAATCATTTTGCAACCTTGATCTTTTTCACCTAATTGAACCATTGTTATACCAAGTTTTAAAAGATTGTCGGGTGCTTTTTTGCTTTTTGGATAATTTTGATAACCATCTAAGTAAGCCGTTGCAGCATCTGAATACAATTGTCTTATTCTAAAAGTCTCGCCGTACCAATATTGGGCGCTTCCTGCTAAATCATGATCTTTATTTTCATCTATAAATTCTTTTAAAGCTGACTCAGCAGTTTCATAGTCACCTATCTTCATAAAACTGACTGCAAACTCATACTGCTCTTTAGGAGGTTTATCTGGTAACAAAGACTCTTTTTCTGGTTCCTCAAAAATTACTGTCTGAGCAGACTCTACTGAATTGATTGATTGTTGATCAGGCAAATTGGAAGTTTGATATCCTGGATTAGCACCAAAATCTTGTGGTTTGCTTGATCCAGGCAAATCTATTTTATCTTTTTTTACATTTAAATTACCACTTTCAATGTCTGAAAATCTAAGTTGTGTATCTGATTGTATTTTAGTTACCCTGCTTGATAGTTTATCCAATTTAAAATTAACTTCTTCAAATTTATTTGTAAGTACTCTAAATTGGTCTTCTATCTCATTTAACTTAAGAAGATGTTTTGTTAAAATATCTTCATTTAGACTATCAGTTTTAGTAGCGCTTAGATTAGAAGATTTGATAACATCAGATTTTTGATAAACAGCTTTTTCTAATGTTTTAAGATCTTTTGTTATTACTTGTAATTGATCAGATAGGGACTTTAGAAATATTTCTTCTTCCTCAGCAAATAAAATTGTGAAAAAAAAGAGTGGGAAAATCCAAACAAAAAATTTATATTTGATTAATCTAGATGGCATGATTCATTTTTATTTTGACAAAATGGCAAAAAAAAGACCCTTTGATTATTCATACCAAAGGGTCTTTAAATTTGTAATTATTTTTAGTTTACTTTTACAGTTACTGATCTTCTATTCTGTGACCAAGATATAGGTGATGAGGCTGGGTTCACAGGCTTTTCTTTTCCGTAACTAATTACTGATATTCTTTTTCCTGAGATACCATATGTCATCAAATAATCTCTTGCAGCATTTGCTCTTCTTTCCCCTAATGCTAAGTTATACTCTCTAGTACCTCTTTCATCAGCGTGCCCTTCAATAGTAACATTAAGATTTTTATTCTTTCTTAAAAAAGTGGCCTGTTTTCTTAAAGTCGCTCTTGACGCAGTCGTTAAAGATGATTTGTTTGTAGCAAAAAATACTCTATCCGGAACTCCTGATGCTAAAAATTTTACAGTTTCTTTTCCAGTGTAAACATCTCCATCAATGTCACCAGACTTTTTAGCAGTTGAACATGCACTAAGAGCTATAGTAGCAAAAATTACTAAAACTATGTTTTTTAAATTCGTTTTTAATGTCATTTTTTCCCCTGGGTTTAGTGTTTTATTTCAAATTATTAGAAAATATTCAAGTATATTTTACATAAGATTCAACCTCATTTAGATAATAATGAGGACCAAGATGGGTCAGAAGCGTCGGTTTTCGTCAAAAGCTTTCTCTCATTGTAACCAGTAATATCAATAGACCATAATTTCGCAGAAAATCCCTCACCTTTTTTTCCTGCTTTTGTCTCTCTATAAAATACTAAAACTCTCCCATTTGGAGACCATGATGGAGCTTCTTGATAATAATTTTCTGTCAATAATCTTTCACCTGATCCATCTGTTCTCATTACTCCAATATAAAATCTCCCTTTATGCATTTTAGTAAAAGCTATTAGATCTCCTCTAGGTGACCAAACCGGTGTACCATAGATACCTTTTCCAAATGTAATTCGTTTAACATTGCTACCGTCGCTTCTCATTACGTAAATTTGTTGTAAACCACTTCTATCTGAGTTAAATGCAATAAACTTACCATCAGGTGAAAAAGATGGCGAGGTATCAATTGAAGAATGATCGGTTATTCTCTCAACGACTCTAGTATCTAAATCCATAGTATAAATATCTGAATTACCGTCTTTAGCAAAACTCATTATAATTTTTTTTCCGTCAGGTGAAAATCTTGGAGCAAAAGTCATACCAGGAAAATTGCCTACTACTTCCTGAGTACCAGTCTCAATATCTAATAAATATACTCTTGGCATATTTCTAAAATAAGACATGTACGTTACCATTTGATTTGTTGGATTAAATCGAGGAGTTAAAACTAGCTCATTTCCTAAAGTTAAGTATTTAGTATTAGAACCATCCTGATCCATTATTGCTAATTTTTTAATTCTTTGATTTTTGGGACCAGTTTCAGAAACATAAATAATTCTTGTATCAAAATAACCTTCTTCTCCAGTTAGTCTTTCATAAATTTTATCAGATATAATATGAGCAACTCTTCTCCAATTTGATGGTGTGGTCGTAAATGCTAAGGCAGTCATTTCTTTCGAAGCGGTTAGGTCCCAAAGTCTAAACTCAACTTTTAGTTTTTCATCTTTTATAAGAAGTTTGCCAGTTACCAGTGCTTGAGCCTTAATAAGTCTCCAGTCTTCAAATCTTGGCTTTAAATGAGCAATATCTGGTTTTTGAACAAAAGCATCTTTTTTTAAAGGATTAAATAATCCTGTATTTTTAAAATTTACCTCTATTATTTCTGAAATGTTTTCTCCCAATTCTTTTATCTTAATCCCTTTATGTTCCTCAGACTTTATATCAACATGGAGTGGTGATACTGCAATCGGTAAGGGATCTAAATTTCCTCGGGTAATATCTACCTCAATTAATGCAAAACTTTTTTGAAAAAAAATTAATTGAAGAGCTAAAATTATAAAAACTTTTTTCATTTTATCCTTTTAACATTTCTGTTGGATTGAAGTTAAGTTGTAAATCTTTCCACTTATCATAACCAGTAGGTGGAACTTTTAAAGGTTGACATAATCTTACTGCTCTTAGTGCACTCTCAGCCAATACCTTGTAAAATTTTTGACCTGGTCTATTCATTCGCTCATGATCCAGAATTTCTGATTTCATTATTGTGCCATCTTTTTTTAATTGAAGTTTAATTCTTACTAACAAATTTTCATCATAAGGTAACCCCAAAGGAACGCTCCAACAACCAAATATTTGAGCTCTTAGGGCATCTTCTTGTGAAAGTGTGAGCCCGGTAGCAAAAGAATTTTTTTTAGTACTTTGAGTAATTTTATTTTTTTCTTTTTCATTAACAGCTTCAACCTCCTTGGCTTTATCTATTAGGGCAGCAATTTGATTTGTATCAATTAGCTCTTTTTTTTCAAACTCTGATGATTGTCTTATTTCAGGTTTAATTTCTTCTGGATTTTGTTTCTTCTTCACAATCTTTTTTTCTTCTTTTTTCTCGTTTGGTAATGGAATTCTGTCTGGTTTTTCTTTTGCTTTAGCGGCAGGTGGTGCTTGCTCTGAAACCATTCTTTCTTCCTCTTTTTTTTTAGTGTCCTCAATTATTTTCCTAGCTTTTGGAGCGTAGGGAATATTGGTTTTATCTGTTATTTGTATGAGTTCAACAGACACTATTGGAGGTAAATCAACTGGCTCTCTAAGCATAAAAGGTAAGCTTAACACGGTTAAAAGTATCATTAGAGAATGAAATGTAATTGAGTAAAATAAGCTTTTTACCATATATCATCCTAATTTTTATAAGGCTCAGAAATTAAGGCTACTTTTGAGAAACCAGCTCCAGATAAAGTTCCCATAACTTCTAAAACTCTTCCATAATTTATATTTTTGTCGCCTCTTACATAAATTCTGGTATCAGTTCTATTTTTGGCAATGGCCAGAAGTTTTGGAATCATTTTTTGATAAGTAACTTGATGTTCCTGAATATAAATTTCACCTTTTGAATTAATGCTTATGGTTAATGGCTCTTGATCGTCTGGAAGAGAGTCGGCAGCGGACTCGGGTAAATCTACTTGAACTCCCACGGTTAGTAATGGTGCGGTAACCATAAAAATTATCAAAAGAACTAACATTACGTCTACAAAAGGTGTGACATTAATTTCACTCATTGGTTCATTTCTAGAACGATTAAATTTAAATGCCATTTATTAAATTATTGATAAAAACCTTTTTGAAAAGTTTTCAATTTTAGAAAAATATCTTCGTGAGTCACTATTGAATTTATTATAAGCAACTACTGCAGGTATAGCTGCTAACAAACCTAGTGCAGTTGCAAAAAGTGCCTCTGCAATACCAGGTGCAACAATTGCAAGGCTCGTATTTCTTGATATTGCTATTGACTGAAAAGAATTCATAATTCCCCACACAGTTCCAAATAAACCTATAAACGGTGCTGTGGAACCAATTGTAGCTAAATATGTGAAATTCTTCTCAACTTTTTTTAATTCATTGTCTGTCGCAATTTCTAAAATTCTTTCAACTCTTGCTGATTGTATCGCAGCAGACTGTCTTTTAGTTTTGATTAGTTCTGCCATTGCAGCTTTAAAAATTAAAGTCGCTGGATCACTGGAATTAGCAGGAAGGTTATTGCTAAAATTTTCGGCTGATTTGGCTTTCCAAAATTTTTTTTCAAAGTCCTCGGTTGACTTATTAATATTTTTAAAGAGTTTGAATTTGTCAAAAATTAGCGCCCAAGAAAATATTGAACTAGCTATTAATAAAACTATCACAAATTTTACGACAAAGTCTGCCCGTAAAAATAGACTCCATAAAGTAAAGTCTGATGCTCCTCCAAGACCAACGACTTGAGCTGCAATATCTTGTTCCATTAAAATTGAATACTTTTAGAATGTGTCATGAATTTGGCGTTTTTAATTAAATAAACACTAATTTTTGTAATTATACTTAGTATCATAATAAAATCTAGCAATTAGAATAGCATCGGATTTGTTTACGTCTTTTTTTTTTGTTAATTGATTTGATAGTGATGGATACATCTCTATAGCTTTTGTTCTGCTTGAATCTTTAGACGCGTTTATTAACTCAAAATGTTTTTTCCATTTCGAAGGCCTTACAAAAAAAATCGGTAATCCCATTGCAGCACAAACACCCTTAATAGCTCCAAAAGTTTGACCAAAATTGAACATACTTGTAACACCTTGACCAGGCATTGCATTAACTTGTTCAACAACAACTGAAACTTCATCATCTTTTCTTTTTTTATATTCACTCAAAATATTGACGAGTTGCGCACTATTTAGCTGCCTTTTATTTTTCTTTCCTTCAGCCATTACCGGCATATCAAATAAACTTATAACTTTTTTATTGTCTAAAATTGCTATCGCGCCAGTTAATCCAGGGTCTATTCCGACTATTATCATTAAATTAATTGCCTAAATTTACATTAGTAAAGACTTTTTGCACATCATCAAGTTCCTCAAGAGCATTAAGTATTTCTATCATCTTATCATTTTGATCTTTATTTAAAGTTAAATTATTAACAGCTCTCCATTCAATAGATGAGTAGACAAAATTATTTATTTTTCTCTCCAGTTCTGATTTGATCTTATAAAAGTCCTCTTTTTCAGTTATTATTTCATATCGATCTTTAAGTTTTAAGCAATCAATAACTCCCAAATTTGTAACTATTTCGAAAAGCCCATCAAAATCAATTTGATTTTTTTCGATATGTATTACCCCGCAATTTTTAAACATATGTTTTGTAGATCCAGTTTCTCCAAGTCTTCCTCCATTTTTTTGTAAAACTGTTCTGATACTTGAGGCAGATCTATTTTTATTGTCGGTTAAGCTTTCAATTATCATTGCAACTTTAAAAGGGCCAAAACCCTCATATCTCAAAGTTTCATAGTTTTTACCATCCGTCATTTCAGATTTGTTAATTGCCCTAGAAATGTTGTCTTTTGGCATATTGGCCTGCTTTGCTGCTTGTATTGCAGTCCTTAATCTTGGATTCATTTCAGGATCTTTGTCTCCCAACTTAGCGGCAACAGTTATCTCTCTGGAAAGTTTTGAAAAAATTCTTGATCTCTCTTTATCAGCTCTACCTTTTTTATGTTTTATACCAGCCCAATGAGAATGTCCTGCCATAATTAATTTCTTAAACTACCGCCGATTATTATCCTTTTAACTTTTTTTGCTAATCCTGTGTTATGATCTCCTTCAACAATTATTCCTGACAATGTTCCCTCGCCTTTTGATGGAAAATGTTGAAGCGCATCTTTATCCTTAAAAAATTTTTTTAAAGAATTATCTTTATTCATACCTATTACAGAATTATAATCACCACACATTCCAATATCAGTTTGATATGCTGTGCCTCCATCTAAAATTCTTGTATCCGCAGTCGGAACATGTGTATGTGTCCCCACAACACAGGTAGAGTTTCCATCAAAAAAATGCCCGATAGCCATTTTTTCACTCGTTATTTCTCCGTGAAAGTCAACAATCTTAAAGTCTACATCTTTTTTAAGTATTATTTTATCATTAATATCTTTCGCAACTTTAAAAACATCTTCTGTTTTTCTCATGAAAACATTTCCCATTAAATTTATAACAGCAATTTTATACTTTTGATCTTTGGAAAAATAAATTCCATATCCGCGACCAGGTGAGCCGTTCACTAAATTTGCCGGCCTCAAAAGTCTTTTTTCTTTTTCAATATATTTTAAGGTTTCCTCTTTATCCCAAATATGATTACCTGAGGTAATAACATCTACTCCCTGAGAAAATAATTCGATAGCTATTTTATTAGTTATACCTTTGCCATCGTCAGCTGCATTTTCTCCATTAATTACAGAAAATTTAATTTCATTATCTTTAATAATTTTTTTTAGGTTTTTTTTTAGAGCGGCCCTTCCTGACTCCCCCATTATATCTCCTAAAATCAATATTCTCACCTAATAACTCCTTTCTCAGTAATAATATAATCCAATTTATAATCTCTCTTATTCACTGGAAGTTTATGATATTTCTGAAAAGAAAATGCAACTCCAACTGATAAAATCTTTTTAATTTTAGAATATTTAAATAAATATTTATCATAAAAACCTTTACCATATCCCAATCTATTTTTATTCTTATCAAAAACTAGTAGTGGTACCAAAATAACATCAGGCACTATTTTTTTGGACTTAATTGGTTCAGGTATACCATTTTTTTTTAGAGTCAAGACATCCGATTTTCTCCAAGTATAAAAATTCATTGAATCATTTTTGTCAATCGCTGGTAATAAAAAATTCGATTTTTTAAAATATTCTAAGTTTACGATTTTCATAACATCTATCTCAAAAAAACTTGGGTAATATAAGGAAATAAATATTTTTTTTTTAGGTTTTTTTTTTAATATTTTTACTAAAGGAAGGAAGAAATTTTCATTGATATTAAAGTAATTTTTTTTCCTTTTTATAAAAAACTTTTTTCTTATTAATCGTTTTTGATCCATCTACTGAATTTTAGATAGAGTTTCTGTATTTGAAATAATTTTTTCGAGTGATTGTGTGGTTTTATCAAGCATAGACTCATATAAAGAGTTGTTTTTTTCAATAGTGCTTTTTAAATTCTCAAGCTCATGGTTTAGTTTTTCAATTTCATCGTCTTTATCTTTTTTATACTCAATTGCTAAAGACCTTATTTCTTTAAATTTTTTTGAAATCTCATCTAGTCTTTTTTTTTGCTCAGTGACTTTGCTTTTTAAATCAAAATATTCATCGATTAGTTTTATGGTAGTAATCAATAAAAGTTTATTTTCGCCAATATTACCTAATTTATCTTTTAATTCTGAATATTTTCTGTCTAAAAATTTTGTTAATTTTTTTAATGACTCTTCTTGTCCATCGTCACAAGATAGAAGATAATCTTTGTTATTAAATTTTATATTTACATTTGCCATTTTTCAATTTCTGAAACTAAATGTTCAGTTTCTTGACTAAGTTCCTCAATTTCCTGATTAAAATTGTCTTCAAGTTCTTGCCTTTTTTTTACTTCTTGCTTTAGATTATAAATTTTTTCTTTTAAATACTTATGTTCTAGTAATAACTCTTGATTTTTTTTTTCAATTTCAGTCTTTTGTCTCAAAATTTCATTTTTTTCAGTTTTGATTTTTTCTATCTCATAATTTGGTTGTGAATAAGTTAAAGTTAATGAGTTTAGTTTGTTAATTAATTGATTTAAATTTTTTTCTTTTTTTTCAATTATGCTCATAAATTATTATATCATATTATTGATATACTTAGTTTAAGTCTATAT
>MDSZ01255765.1_pt1 | contig 16865 bp, 18 predicted proteins | sample 811201 | NCBI WGS metagenome assembly MDSZ01 (sample SAMN05326647, study PRJNA326480) | marine metagenome | isolation source: seawater | place: Indian Ocean: North | collected 2010
CATGGTTTTATATGGTGACTCATATGTTCCTACACCTATGTAACCTAATCCAGTCATAAGACCTAAGTTACCTAAATGAAGATCGAGTGTTCTACAATCTGACCCAGCATCACTACATGTAGTACTGTCATTAGTTGATGTTCCATCTCCAATATCGGTTCTGTATTCTACTTGGCCTACTAACGTCATAGCCCCTAGGCTTTCTTTAAATTTAAGTCCTAATCTAGTTTTATTTCCATTATCACTCAGTCTATCAACTGAATTTGATGCGCCTGAACTACTTCTATCAAAACCAAGATAGAGTTGTCCGTAAAAATGTATTCCCTTATGCGCATGATCTCCAGACATAGAATGAGGGCCACCAGCAATAGCCGTTCCCGGCACCGCGATGACAGTCATGCAAACCAGCATTAGGATGCTGTAAAGTTTCTTCATGAATTTCCCCAATTATTAATTAATTATTGTTGTACCAGTCATTTTCCAATAAAAGAATAGGGTTTTCAAGAAATTTATGCTTTAAAATAGTGCAAAGAAGCTATTTTTAGCCATTTTTATTGCCCAAAAGGCATCTTTTTGGGGTAAATAAAGATATATTGGTATGTACTAGATTTATTCCTATTTTTCATTAAAATATGTGTTTTTCGGACTTTGGACAATATAATGACTGACTACATAATGAATACTTATAATCGTAAGGATATAGCCTTTAAGCGTGGCGAGGGGGTCTATCTTTGGGATGCTGATGATAAACAATATCTTGATGGAACATGTGGTCTAGCTGTTACAGGCCTTGGTCATTCCCATCCTGAAATCAGTGAGGTTATATATAATCAATCAAAAACTCTTATACATACAACAAATGCTTTTGTTATTGAACAACAAGGGTTATTAGCTGAGAGACTTTGCCAGCTATCAGGAATGCAAAAAGCATTTTTTTGTAATTCTGGAGCTGAAGCTGTAGAAACATCAATCAAGATAGCTCGTAAGTTTGGTAATGACCAAAAAATCAATAAGCCTAGAATTGTAGTTATGTCGAACAGTTTCCACGGTAGGACTTTAGGAGCTTTAACTGCCACAGGTAATCTAGAAGCACACACTGGGTTTGATCCTCTTTTAGAAGGTTTTATCAGAGTTCCTTTCAACGATATAAAATCAATTAAGAACAAAGCCTCTAAATATAATTCTATTGTGGCCATCCTCGTTGAATCAGTTCAAGGCGAAGGAGGAATAGTTATTCCTGATAAGGATTACTTAAGTGATCTACGTAAAATTTGTGATGATCACAACTGGTTATTAATGATAGATGAGGTTCAATCTGGTATGTGTAGAACTGGAAGATGGTTTGCTTATCAACATAGCCCTATAATTCCTGATGTGATTACTATTGCTAAAGCGCTTGGGAATGGAATACCTATTGGTGCATGTCTTGCGAAAGGACAAGCTAGTGAAGTCCTCACTCCAGGAACACATGGGTCAACATTTGGTGGTAATTTCTTATCAACTTCTGTTGCACTGAAAGTTTTAGATATAATGAGAGATAAACATATTTGTAATCATGTTAAAAAAATGGGTGATTATTTTGAAGAACAACTAATCAATAAATTTAATAAGCATAAATCAGTTAGGGAAATAAGATGTAAAGGATTAATGATAGGGATTCAACTCAATGAAGAATGCACTAACCTTGTCAAAGAAGCCTTAAAACTTGGTTTAGTAATAAATGTAACAAAGAAGAAAATAATTAGGTTATTACCTCCATTAATCATTAAAAAAGATCATGTCGATGAAATAGTAAATAAACTTGAGATATTGTTAAAATAAATTATGAATAATAAAAATATAAGACATTTTAAATCTTTATTAGATATAAATAAGAATGAATTTCTTCGTATCATTACACGTTCTATAGAATTAAAAAAAGAATCTAAGTCTAATAAAATTATTGATTCTTTAAAAAATAAAACTATGGCCATGATTTTTTTAAAAAATTCAACAAGAACAAGAGTTGCTTTTGAGACAGCAATGTCTAGTATGGGTGGTCATGCAATCTTCTTACCATCTCTATTTTCACAAATAGATAGGGGTGAAGATCTATCAGATACTGCTAAAGTCCTATCAGGTATGGTAGACATTATTTTGATTAGAGCTCATGACCATGCTGAAGTAGAAGAATTAGCTGCCCACTCCACTATCCCTGTGATTAATGGGCTTACAGAAAAATGTCATCCATGCCAACTGCTTGCTGATATGCAAACTTTCTTTGAAATTAAAGGACCAATAGAGGGTAAAAAAGTTGCATGGGTTGGCGACGGAAATAATATGTGTAACTCATACATTAATGCAGCAAAGATTCTTGATTTTCAATTAAAGATAGCTGTTCCATCTGGGTATGAACCAGATAAAAAACTTTTATCTCTAGCCAAAGAAAATGTTGAAATTTGTGATCTTCCTGGAAGCGCTGTAGAAGATTGTGATTTAGTTGCTACAGATGTTTGGGCTAGTATGGGATCAGAAAATGAAAGCGAAAAAAGACATAATGTTTTTAAAAGCTACCAAATCAATCAACACTTAATAGAAAAAGCAAAGCCAGACGCAATATTTATGCATTGTTTACCAGCCCATAGAGGTGAAGAAGTAGATGCAGAGGTTATTGATGGAAAACAAAGTATTGTTTGGCAGCAAGCTCATAATAGATTACATACAAGTAAGGCGTTGATTGAGTTTCTGTTTAATGAAAATGAATAAATTGATTGGTCTCAGAAATCATGCCTAACCCCTATCATAGTTGCTCTAATATCTTGCCCTGTTTGGTTTGCATTATTTTTAGAATAGCCAGTATAAATTCTACTGCTTTTAGAAAGCTTGTACTGAAAACCTAAATTATAACCATCTCGATCATAACCACTGCCAGCGTCAGCATCTGCTTCCGAATATGAATATTGTATGGTTAAGGGACCGGTTTTATAATTAATTCCATACCAATCAACTTCTCCATCATTTCCTGTTTGGGTAAACATTTTGCTATCAAGGCCAACTTCTTCATGCATATACCAAAGCTTAATTTTTCTTTTATTAGCAAGTTCTATATTATATGTGAGTGCCATTTTCTTATTATCATCTTTTGCTGAATCATCTTTATTCGCAGCATAAACAACATCAAATCCTTTAATTAAAAAATTCTTATATTCAATTCCATAACCATAATCATCATTCACATCCTTACCACCACCACCCGTTCCTTCACCAAAACCACGTACATAAGCAAGCTCTAGGTCTCCAAATTTAATTTGATATGATGCTGATTCCCTCCAATATGAGCTATGCCCCATTGATGATTGAGTAATCATTCGGGTATCTCTTGCCTGAGTAATAGTGTCATGTAAAATGTCGTGTTTAGCCATATACCTATAAGGAGCCTTGACAGAACCAATCTTGAACTGCCCAAAAGGTGTTAAGAGACCAATCCATCCTTGCTTCATAGCAAAAGTTCTGCAGTCAGCTGAAGCATCACTACATGTAGTTCCGTCACTTGTTGCAGTACCATCGCCAATATCGATTGCATACTCAACTTTATAGTTAACAGCATAACCATCACCTATTGATTCCTTTCCTTTTATTCCAAATCTACCCATGCCCTCATCATCTCGAAGACCATCCACGGAAGCAGTCGAACCTGAATCTCCAGCTTTAATGGAATCATATTGTACAAATAATCGACCATAAAAAAGAATATCTGATGAATTTTTCTTATAGTTTTTTGATTCTGCAGAAACTTTATTAGCTCCAAAAAATAGGTGTGTAAAAATTACAAGAATCAGTAATTTATTAAATAATACCTTATAAGCCATTAGGAACTATCACTTGATGAATTATTAGAACAATGGCAACACTTGCTCCTAACCCAAACATCATCTTTCCAAAGTCTTTTGCAATAATCGGGAAGACATATTTAAAGCGGTAATCTGAAATAACTGTAGAAATTGCGAGTTCACGACCAGATAACAATCCTACAAAAACCCAAGTTGTGGACATTGGTAAATCATTAAGTACTTTAAAATAATATAAAACAAATGCATAAACAATATTGATAATAGTAGTGGATCTTGCGAATCTTGCTCCATGTTTATTAATAACCACTTCTTGAATTTTCCCTCCTCCTGTATAAAAGACGTATCCAAGTATCAAAATAGTGGAGACGAGCACCATTATTAAATCACCAAGCATTAATTGCCTAGGTAAAAAAACTGCAATGTTTGCCATATCATGTTGCAACCATGCAAACCATAACCATCCACTACTTACCCACTGACTTACTCTCCAAAATTTTCTATTCTCCGGATGGTCTGTTTTTTCGTTAATAAATCTTTCTAGAATAATCCAAACAAGGTATGCGGTTATTGCGGCCACACCATAACCAACAATAGATTTTATAAGCATTTTCTCAAGAACTGTGACAGTAGCAAAAGCTGATAAGACTAAAAAGGTTGTTGAGACAGGGATACCATAGCGGGTTAAGACTAGTAGAACCGCTGGGGCAGCAGCATGATACCATTGAATCTCCTGAAATGGGATTCGTGTTAACCTCTCATATGAAATATCACCATCATAAAAGTACCATCCATAGGTAATTGTAAAAACCAACATGAGTGAGGCTGCAAACCATAATGTATACCAACGAAAATATTCTTTGTTAGAGGAAAGGAATGTACCTAATGTTTGAATAGAGTCATTTGCAATCACAGAGTATGCTGCAAGAAAAAATCCTAAATACATCCAAACTATACTAAGCTCCATGAGGCTCCTTTAAGTAAAGTTTAATCGACATAACCCCAAAATCCTGAATAAGTATAACTCATATTATGAGACCAATACTCATATAGAATAATAATTTATTGGGTAATATTGTAAAGATAAATTTTATGAAAGTTTTATTAAAATTATGTTACAAAAGCCTACAATCATTCTACATAATCTATCGAATAGCCAAAAGATCTAGCGGTCCTTATTCCAAATCGGCATGATTTATCCGATTTCAACGCCTTCCTTAACCTTCTTACGTAAACATCTATAGTTCTAGAGCCAATACAAGTTTTTTTTCCCCACACAGAGGCAATTATTTCATCACGTGAGAAGACTGTACCTGGGTTTTTTATCAAAAACTCTAATATTCTATATTCTCTTGGGGACACAAATATTTCTTTGAGGCAACAGTAAGCTCTTCGGGATTTATTGTCAATTTTCACATCTTCCCATTCTAAGCAATCTGCACGTTTTTTTTCTACAGTACTATTTTGTGTCTCTGTCATAAGAAATTTGATGGTGTTGTTGCCCCTAACTTCTCATGTTATTATCTCATAAATTTGTGATATCTCAAAAAGCAATGACTGATATTATTCTACATAAATCAGAGCAATATATTGAAGAAGATTTAAATTACTATTGTTCAGATATTCGAGATAAGCATGGCATGATCAAACCAGATGAGAATATGATTAGCCTAACGCTTAATTCAAAAAAATTCACTGATAAAATTAAGGGTGATGAAATAGCTTCTGCTTTATATCCATTTAAAAAACATAGTTTTCATCGTATTTATATAGGTTTGAGTTTTCCATTGTTTGCAAATAATTGGGGTGCAGTATTTATAAGATATTTAATGTACCTTGTCGATAAAAATGGATATGTTGTTCTTCCGGTATATGCTGAAAGACAGGGAGTAGAAAAAAATTATTGGTCAAGAACATCGCTTGAAGATATTTTTAGAAGTAGGATGAAATGGTGGGGTATGAGTAACATTTGGGCAGAAAATGATGGAGTGATGTCCATAAGAATTGGTAAAAAAGAACCGCCAAAAAAAAATAGCTCTCTAAACTATTTGTTTGATAAATATTTTGAAAAACTAAAACAAGAGGGAGTAAAAGATCAAGCAAGCTTATATAATATAGTCTCTAAAAATATTTCTAATGCTACTTTTAGTGCCATTATAGAAAAAATAATTATTGATTATTTTGGCAGAAAAAAAGCTAAAACCTTTTGTGAGATTGAGGGAGATGGTTTATTGGCTGCAGAAATTTTACAAAGTGACTATATAAATATAACTAAAGCTTCTATTTTTACTAAAGATATAGAGGGAAATCGAGATTGTAAGAAATATTTATCTCAAGGATTTCAAAAAGAACTTAACATTGTGGCTTCAAATAGTGAAATAATAAAGTTAAATGAAGATTATGATGTAATAACAATGATAAATGTTTTAAATAAAAAAGATGATAATGAAAAAAAACCTTATCTGAATGAAGTTATTCAAAGACTAAAAAAAGATGGTTTGCTTATAATTTTTAATGAAGCACAGGAGTCTCCTGATGAAGCTCTAAAACTTATCCCTAGAGACTATGAATATACTCAATACTCATCTATTGTTGGCACTAAATTAGATATTCATAAAAATATTCCTCATTACTCAGATCTTATTATGACTGAGCTTAAAAATGAAAATCAGTCTCGTAAAAATGTAATTAATGTTTTTCAGAAAAAATGAATTTATCCAATCTACTTAATGAAATTAGCAGTTTAGTATGGGGTCCCATTACATTAACTCTGTTGCTTGGGGTTGGAGTTTATTTAACATTCGGTCTTAAGGCTTTTCCAATTACAAACATAGCTTATGGCTTTAAATCTCTTTTTATAAAAGAAGGAAAAGCAACTGATGGCGATATTTCTTCTTTTCAATCACTAATGACAGCTTTATCAGCAACTGTTGGTACTGGAAACATTGCTGGTGTTGCTACAGCAATTTTTTTAGGTGGTCCGGGCGCTATTTTCTGGATGTGGATTACAGCATTGTTTGGCATGGCTACAAAATATGCCGAAGCTTTTCTAGCAATTTATTTTAGAGAGCGTAATTCCAATAATAATATTGTGGGCGGGCCAATGTATTATATAAAAAATGGTCTAGATAAAAAATATCACTTCCTTGCATACTTATTTGCAATCTTTGGTATGACAGCTGCATTTGGAATTGGTAATGGGGTACAAGTCAATTCAGTATCACAAGTTATTAACATAGAATTTGGAATTTCAACAACTGTTATTGGTTTTGTAACGGCATTACTGGTTGGTTTAGTGATTCTTGGAGGAATCAAAAGCATTGGAAACATTGCATCTAAACTTGTACCGACAATGTCGTTGTTATATATATTTGGTGGATTGATAATTATTTTAAATAATTACATATTAATACCAGATGTTTTCTCTTTAATAGTTAATTCAGCATTCACTGGAACAGCTGCAGCAGGTGGATTCGCCGGCGCAACTGTATTATCTGCTATAAGATTTGGTGTCTCAAGAGGAGTTTTTTCTAATGAAGCTGGACTGGGTAGTTCACCAATTGCCCATGCAGCGGCACAAACAAATAGTCCAATTAAACAAGGATCTATCTCCATGCTAGAACCATTAATTGATACATTAATTGTTTGCAGTATTACAGCATTTGTTATTCTAATAAGCGGTGAGTGGCTTAGCGGTATTAATGGAGCTGCATTAACTACATCTGCATTTAATCAAGGGTTACCTTTTTTTGGAAAATATATTGTTATCTTTGGATTAGTCCTATTTGCATTCAGTACAATTATTGGTTGGAGTTATTATGGTGAAAAATGTGCTGAATTTATTTTTGGTGAAAAGATTGTACTTTACTATAGGATACTTTGGATTATTATTATTCCTCTAGGAGCAGTAATCAAATTGAATCTTGTCTGGTTAATTGCTGATATTATGAATGGATTGATGGCGCTTCCTAATTTGATTGCACTAATACTCCTAAGTCCATTTATTTTTTCGAAAACAAAGGAGTTGCTGAATAACTCTAAAGAATTAAAAAATGAAGATTAATAAAAAAATCAAAAAAGTTATACAATCTGATGTAAGAACAGCACTGCATGAAGATGGTGTTAAAAATGATATAACATCTAATCTTATATCATCCAAAAAAAATGTTTCTGCAAAAATTATTTTTAAGGAGCAAGGGGTTTTATTTGGTACACACTGGGTAAACGAAGTCTGCAGACAAATAAATTCTAAAATAAAATTAACATGGAAAGTGAAAGATGGAAAGAATGTAAAAAAAGACCAAGTAGTTTGTAATATAAAAGGTAACGGGAAGTCAATTTTAAAAGCCGAAAGAACAATATTAAATTTTTTGCAGACACTCTCTTCGACAACGACTCTTGCTAAAAAATTTGTGAAAAAAATTCAAAATAAAAAACTTATCTTATTGCATACAAGAAAAACAATACCTGGTCTAAGAATTGGTCAGAGCTGTGCATGCATTGAGGCTGGTTGTAAGCCTCATAGAATGAGTCTATCTGAATCAATACTGATAAAGGAAAATCATTTGAAACTAATAGATGACTTGGATAGTTTTATAAAAAAAATTAGAAGATATAAGAAGCCAATTATCGTAGAAGCTAAGACTTTTCAAGAGATTAAACTACTAAGTAAAATGAAAATTGATAGAATTTTATTGGATAATTTTACCGTTAATAAGCTTAAAAAAAGTTTAAAAATCCTTAGATCAATTCCTGTTGAAGTATCTGGCAATATCACTCTAAACAACATAAATCAATATGCATTAAAAGGTGTTACCCATATATCAATTGGAGCTTTAACCAAAAATATACATGCTCTTGATTTATCACTACTGATTCAGTGAATATGGTAAATTAGCATGATTATAGTTATAATATTGTCTGATGAGCGATGTTTGAGAACTATAAACAATCCAATCATTTAATTAAAGTATTCTTTGTTGTCTTTATTTTCTGGTTGATACTTTCCGGTATTCCTACAATTGGCATGATTGCCCTTGGAGTGCTTTCTTCTTTATTGATAATTTTTCTAATAAATAAGATGGATATCATTGATCATGAGACAAGTTTGCTAAATTTTAAGCCTATTAGACTATTAATATATTTTTTCTGGTTAATAAAAGAGATGGTGTTATCAAATATTTTAGTTTGTTATTATATAATTTCACCAAAAGCAAAGATAAATCCTTCAGTCATAAAAGTAAAGGCTTCACAAAAATCTGCAGTTGGAAAGGTTTTATATGCTAATTCAATTACTTTTACGCCCGGAACAGTAACTATTGATATTAATGGAGATAATCTAATAATTCATGTGCTAGCAGAGCCATTTAAAAATAGCATGCTCAAAAATACAATGGATTCTATGGTTAAATCTACTGAAAGCGAAATACATGATTGAAATATATACAATCACTATTGTTGTCATTGCTTTGGCAATATTGATGTCAATAATTAGATTTATTTCTCTAGAAGATATTTTTACAAAAATACTTACAACTAATTTATTGGGAACCAAGATTGTTCTACTAATACTTTTAATTAGCTCTCTTAGTAATCAAGTAGACTTCTCTGATATTGCTATGGTCTATGCGCTGATTAATTTTATATCAACAATTGTTATTTTAAAATATTTTGAAAATAGAGGTATTTCTAAATGAGTATGTTATCAACGATTCTTATGTTAGTTGGTTGTCTAACACTTATTATAGGGACACTTGGTCTTTTTAGATTCAATGATTTTCTCTCTAGAACTCATGCAGCATCGGTAGTTGATACATTGTCTACTCTTTTAATAATTTCAGCACTGATGATTAATTCGGGGTTAACATTGTATTCAGTAAAACTTTTTCTGATACTCATATTTTTATATATTACTGGCACAACAGCAATTCATGCTCTATCTCAAGTTTTTCTAAAAAATCAAGAAGATCAGGAGAAATAAAATTACTATTTTTATACTTCATTTTTTGTTACTGACACTCATAATTATTTCTATCTACATTATGTTTTGTAGGAATTTATTCTCAGCAATAATGTCTACTACTATTTTCAGCTTAATATGTGCGCTAATTTTTCTATTGTTGGATGGGGCTGATGTTTCTTTAACGGAGGCAGCAGTTGGGGCAGGTATTTCGACTATATTATTTTTAAGTTGCTTAAGACATATGGATTTCATTACAAAAAAGAATACTAAACCTTTACTTTCAAATTTAATTTTATTTTTATTTCTTACTATCTCACTGAGCTACATTATTTCTGATTTACCTGAGTTTGGTGAATCTAAAGCTAGCGATTCATATGTAACTAACTACTATTTAGAAAATACAAATCAAGAAATTGGTATACCTAATGTTGTAACCTCAGTTTTAGCAAGTTATCGAGGCTTTGATACTTTAGGTGAAGTTGTGGTCATATTCATTGCTGGAATTTCTGTAATTGGAATATTAAGAGAGAAAAAAAAGGAACAATGAAAGATCTAATAATTCTAAGGATTGTAACAAAGTTAATCATACCACTGATTTTATTGTTTGGGCTTTACGTCCAATTTCATGGAGATTATTCTCCTGGTGGAGGTTTTCAAGCAGGAGTGATTCTAGCTTCAGGGTTTATTCTATATAACATTATATTTGGTATAAATGTTGGTGAGGAGTTATTAAGTCAACGTCTTTCAAAGAATTTAATGGGTCTTGGAGTGCTACTTTTTGTTGGTGTTGGAATTGCAGGAATGGCATTAGGAGATAACTTTCTAGAATATAATTCTCTTGGCCTTAATAGTAAATATGGACAAATTATGGGAATCTTCTTGGTAGAAGTTGGCGTTGGATTAACTGTTGCCAATGTAATGATACTTGTCTTCTATGCATTCAACAAAGGAAAGGTTGGCTAATGTTATTTACACTAGACATTATCTTGTTGCTGATAGGATTATTCATAATCATTAGGGAAAATAATTTAATAAAAAAAGTTATTGGTTTAAATATCTTTCAGGCATCTGTTTTCATCTTTTATTTAATTATTAGCAAAACAAAAGATGGTGTTCCACCAATATTAATAGATAATGAAGCAATTTATTCTAATCCTTTGCCGCATGTTCTGATACTAACAGCAATTGTTGTCGGTATTGCAACTACTAGCTTAGCACTTGCATTAATAGTAAGCATAAAAAAGGAACATAAAACAATTGAAGAAGATGAACTTGATGAGATTTAATTAATGAATCAATTACCGATTTTAATTCTTGTCTTACCTCTGCTAATAGTTCCTATATGCCTTTTTATCAGAGATAAAGGACAAGTTTATATCTTAACTTTAAGTGTATCTTTAATAAATCTCTTGCTTGTTTGTTTTCTCTTTTTAGAAGTACATGCAAACAACACAATATTTTATGAGTTAGGCGGCTGGAAGGCGCCAATCGGAATAAGACTTCAAGCAGATTTACTATCCTGCTATTTTCTTCTTTTAATAAATTTAATGAGTTTCATTTGTGTATTATCAGGAAGAAAGATTATTGAAAAAGAAATACACCCTCAAAATATTTACTTATTTTATATTGCCTGGTTGTTATGCAATATTGGTTTCTCAGGAATTATTTTAACGAATGATATTTTTAACCTTTTTGTATTCTTAGAAATTTCATCTCTTTCAAGCTACTTTTTAATTTCACAAGGTATGCACAAAGGATCAAATATTGCAGCTCTTCAATACTTATTTGTTGGGAGTATTGGTGCAGTATTTATTCTGCTTGGGATAGGTATAATTTATTCTCATTTAGGAACTTTAAATATGACTGATATTTCAGAAAAGTTTCTACTGATTGAAATACCAAAATCATTAATTTTCTCTATTGGATTATTGATTATTGGGATAGCTATTAAATCAGCTATTTTTCCTCTACATACTTGGCTCGTAAGAACTTATACTTATTCACCCTCAATAATAGTTACTTATTTTGCTGGCACCTCTACAAAAGTTGGTATCTATATATTGATAAGGGTTTTTCTAGACATACTAAATGTTATAAATCCCCTTGAACAGTATTCATTGATAGAACTTATTTTATTTATTTCTGTAATAGGAGTATTGCTAACCACAACTTATGCAATCAAGCAGCTAGATTTGAAAAAAATGTTAGCATTTTCTAGTATTGCTCAGCTGAGCTACATTGTCATTGCTTTAATGATATTTACTAATGAAAGTGTAACGGCTTCATTAGTACATATTTTTAATCACTCAATTATAAAAACTGGATTATTTTTAATAATTGCAACAATTTTTGTTTCCAGCAAACAAATTAATACGGAAGACCTTGCAGGCCTTGGTAAGCAATATCCTTATATGATGGCTGCATTTGTAATTCTATCCTTCGGGTTGATTGGAATTCCATTAACATCTGGGTTTATAAGTAAATGGTATCTAGTTACAGCAATATTAGATTCCAATTTCTGGTATTTAAGTATAATTGTTTTAGTTACTTCTTTTATGACCTTATTTTATATCTGGAAGCTTATTGAAAAAATATATTTTCTTGAAACAGATAAATCAGGATCTCAGTCTATCATGACTCACCAGGGTTTAGGTATTCTTATATTGACAACTCTCACGTTATATTTGGGTATAGATACAACTTTTACAGTTGGGATTTCTGAAAGTATCTCAAATTTAATCTTATCAGGAGGCCTTAAATGAGTCTTCTATCACTACATTTATGCTTGCCTCTAGCAGGTATAATTTTATTAATATATATAAGAAGTAATAAAGGATTATACATAACCCATCTCCTTATAAGTTTCTTTTCATTTCTAATAGCTATAAAGATGTTTTTAGAGAAAGACTTTTATCTTCAGTACTCTTTAAATATTTTTAATATATTACCTAATATTTCTATAAGCTTTAGTGTCGATGGGCTGGGCATCATTTTTCTTTTAGTTTCTAATTTTTTATGGTTAATGACGACAATTTATTCAGAAAGATATCTAAGTTTAAATGGTTTCAACAATAAGTCTAAATTCTACATATTTTTTACATTAGCAATGTTTTCAACAAATGCGATTATCTACTCATCTAACTTATTTACAGCTTTTGTTTTTTATGAATTTTTGACGCTTAGCACCTATCCTTTAGTAACTTTTAAAAAGGATGAACAATCAATTAAAAATGGAAAAAAATATTTATACTATCTTCTTGGTACATCCATAATTTTCTTACTGCCTGCCATAATTTTGACTTTTAATTTAACAGGGAGTCTCGAGTATAAAATTGGTGGTATCTTTACAGAAAATGTAAATCCATTGATGATTAATATATTAATTCTGCTTTTTATATTTGGTGTTGCCAAATCTGCTATTATGCCTTTTCATAGATGGCTGCCAGCAGCTATGATTGCTCCAACACCAGTCAGCGCTCTTTTACATGCGGTAGCAGTCGTAAAATCAGGGGTATACATAATGATGAAGATTATTCTCTATATCTTTGGGGCACAGCTTTTACAAGACACTGGCTCTGATCTTATTTTAATTTTTCTTTCATCTATTACAATTTTATTTGCCTCAATAATGGCTTTAAGGCAGGATAATATTAAACTTATCTTAGCTTACTCAACTATCAGTCAATTATCATATATTATACTGGCAGTTTCGGTTTTAGCGCCACTATCAGTTCTTGCGGCTACACTACACCTGATTTTTCATGCACTGGGAAAAATTATATTATTTTTATCCGCTGGACTAATTACTACATGTACAAAAATTAAAAATGTAAGTGAAATGCATGGGCTCTCATCAAAAACACCATTTGCTATTTTCCTTATAATGCTTGGTGCTTTTATTATGATTGGTATCCCGCCCACTATTGGTTTCTTTAGTAAATGGTACCTATTGCTGGGAGTTGTACAAAGTGAAAATTTTTATATATTGCTAGTGCTTATACTGAGTACATTATTGAATGCTGGTTACTACTTTCCAATTATCTATAAATCTTACTTTAGTAGGGCTGATGTTCAAAGTAATGGGGATATGAAAGAAGATTTCCTTTTATTACTTCCAGTACTAATAATCGGGATTGTAACTATACTTTTATTTTTTGGATTAGAATCTATAATGAACTTTATACAAGCATATATTATTAAATAATGAATATCTTTAAACCAACAACATACTTAATTTTCTTTATAGCCAACCTATTGCTTTATTTTTTTTATGATTTTGGGAAAGCCCATTTTATGAATGATAATTTATTTGGTTTTTATCCAGTTTTTGGATTCTTCGCATGTCTAGCACTTATTATTATAGCTAAAGTTTTAGCTTATTTTCTTGAAAGGAATGAAAAATATTATGATAGCTGAAATATTCTTACATCCTGCTATTCCAATATTCCTAGGCTCATTACTAATTTTTGTCTTAAAAAATAAAGATAATATAATCTCCATAGGTTCATTACTTCTCTCTTTGTTTGTGCTTTTTTCCATGACGGGTGAAATGAATCTCATATATAATCTATCTTTAAATGGCTCAATAGACTCGAGTCATCAATCTTTAAATTATTTTTCGTATAGTAGACTTGGTTTCTTATTCTGCTTAGTTTATTTAGTTATAGCTATTTTGGGTAAATTATTCTCAATGTATAGAGATAATTATATGGAAAAGGCATTGGTGTTAATTTACATTGGTTCAGCAATATCCGTTATCTTTTCAGGAGATTTTATAACTTTTTATATCTTTTGGGAAATAATGGCCATAGCATCAACATTCATAATCTGGTCAGCCAATACAAAAGCATCTCAAGAAGCCGGTACACGTTATCTGTTGATCCATTTGTTTGGAGGTATAATTCTGCTCATAGGAATTGTTGGATTATCATTTGGTACCCAAGATTTAACACTTAGAAATTTGCAAGGCTCAGATTGGTATAACTGGTTTATTCTAATTGGTCTATTGTTAAATGCTGGCGCCCCTCCTCTTTCCTCATGGATACCAGATTCATATCCTGAGGGCAGCTATTCATCTACTATTTTTTTATCTGCTTATACTACTAAAACTGCTGTATTTGCACTTATTGTAATCTTTGCAGGCACTAAGATTCTTATCTATATAGGCTTATATATGATTATGTATGGAATAATTTATGCATTACTAGAAAATGATATTAGAAGAATATTAGCTTATAGCATTGTTAATCAGGTAGGCTTTATGGTTGTTGGTATAGGAATTGGATCTGAGTTGGCATTAAATGGAACTGCTTCACATGCATTTGCACATATTATTTATAAAGGACTCTTATTAATGTCAGCTGGTAGTGTAATTTATATAACTCAAAAAAGAAAATGTACTGATGTTGGTGGTTTATATAAATTAATGCCCATTACAACAATTTGTGCAATTATAGGAGCATTGTCAATCTCGGCATTTCCATTAACTTCTGGTTTTATTTCTAAATCTATGATTACAGATGCAAGCTTCCAGCAAGGATTAGAGTTTGTTTGGTTTATGTTATTAGTAGGATCAGCAGGAGTTTTCTTGCATGCAGGTATAAAGTTTCCTTGGTTTGTCTTTTTTAATAAGAACAAAAATATCTTAGCTCAAGACCCACCTTTGTATATGAATATTGCAATGATTTTATCGGCAGCCCTATGTTTGTTAATTGGTATTTTCCCTTCTATTCTTTATGGCATACTTCCTTTTGAAGCAACGTATATTCCATATACGGCCAATCATGTTATTTCACAAACTCATTTGCTTCTGTTTTCTGGATTAGCGTTCTTTGTCAGTTTAAAATATCTAGAAAGAAAACTAACTATTACTTTAGACTTTGATTGGTTCTATAGAAAAGCTGGCAATATAATCAATTCATTTACATCATACTTCCTATGTACAATTGATTTTATGACAAAAAAGATTTCAGATTTAATTTCTTATGATAGATTTGCTAAAGTTGAAAATTATTTAATAAAACAAAATAATATTTCTCTAATGATTACAGTTATATTGATAGTTTTTGCATTCTTTATATTGCTTAACCTCAATTAGCTCCACCTATCGTTATATTATTTATCAATAATGAACCAATATTAATATTGGATCTTCTATCGATATCGCTTCCAAGACCAATTATATTTTTAAACATATCTTTAAGGTTTGAAGCAACTGTTATTTCAGTAACTGGATGGCTTATTTCTCCATCTTTAATAAGATAACCGAACGCACCTCGTGAATAATCACCTGTTATGATGTTTACTCCAGAACCCATCATCTCTGTTATATAAATACCATCTGGCATATTAGAAATAATATTTTTTATTTTTTCCTTTTTAGTGTCTACGATAATATTGGTTACTAAACTTTTATTGGAAGTTGATGTACTACCTAATTTTCTAGCCGAATAAGTATCAAGTAAATAAGATTTTAGTTTACCATCACTTACGATACTCTTATTTTTAGTGAGCACACCTTCTGCATCAAATGGGCTGCTTCCTATGCCATCTGGTAAATGAGGTTCTTCTGAAATATTAATAAAATCAGGAAATATGGGTTGATCAATTTTATCTAATAGAAAACTTGCTCTTCTGTATATAGCAGAACCTTGAATAGCTGAGAGAAAATCACTAAAAATTGAAACTGACATTTCTGGCGAAAATAATACAGGGCAAACACGTGTTTTTATGGTTCTAGCACCTAACCTTGAAATAGTTTTTTGGCCTGCTTGAGTACCAACCTTTTCTGGTGATTCTAATTTTTTAAAATCTCGGGCTGCAGAATATTCATAATCTCTTTCTTTGCTCTTTCCATCTTCAGCCACTACTATACATGATAGAGTGAAGCTAGTTGTTTGTTTCATCCCGTCAGCTCCATTGCTATTAATTATAAGAGTATTGTTGTTAGTGTATGAAAATGAAGAACCTTCAGAATTATTAATTCTTTTATCATATTCAAAAGCGCTTTTCTCACACTCATGCGTTATATCAATTATTTCTTTTATATCTATGTCAGATGGATAGTACATATTAAG
>MDSZ01267275.1_pt1 | contig 16858 bp, 19 predicted proteins | sample 811201 | NCBI WGS metagenome assembly MDSZ01 (sample SAMN05326647, study PRJNA326480) | marine metagenome | isolation source: seawater | place: Indian Ocean: North | collected 2010
TCTGAGCCAGCAAAGCTACCATTAGCAGCCAATCCAGATACGGTAATTTTATAAATTCCATTTGTGTCTTCATCATAGATAATAATCTTGTCATTATCTTCAGGGGCTCCATTTGGACTAAAGCATCCGCTAGGAAGTTTTTCTACATCAAGGTTTATAGAGTTATCTGAAGAATCTATCTTGATTCCTGTTCCAGCAACCCCTTCGGCAACTCCTATGGCATCTATCTTAAAAATACCAGAACCATCTGAGTCATGTAGAGACACTGATATATTGTTGCCTCCGCTAAGCAAAATCCCAGAAGCATTAGCAAGTGTAAATTTGCCTGTGCCATTGTCTGCTCCGTGTGTATTGTGAGCTCCAATTTGCAGATAATTCATAGTTCCAGAAGAGATAACCTGCTGAACACCATATGGAGTTATAGCTACTCCAGAATCACTAGTGACAATATTTGAGAGCCTAACTATACCAGAGTTCGCAATCGAAGCTGGTACAGCGTTAAACTCAACCCCACTAGGCCCACCTAGAAGAAGGCCTGTTCCGGCTGTATAGTTATTTGTTGCATTAATTGTGATTATGCCAGAACCAGTGCCCTCATCTGTGAGCATTGTCTCTATATTTGTACCGCCTCTGAATAAGATACCTGAGCCAATAGATATTTCAAGCCTTCTGTCAGTGTATGTGCCTGTTGGTAGATATCCATGTGTACCACTTGCTGGAACATGGTCTGCTGATATATATAATTCAGTTCCAATGTTTGGAGCATCTATGGTGATTACACCAGAGCCATTTCCACCATCTTGTAGGCTTGTAATAATATTTGTTCCGCCTACGATATTTATACCAGAACCCATGGCTATTGGTATGTGACCAACACCTGAGCTTGCTGATATATTAAATAAGTTACTTGTACTAGAAAGAACCTCATCTTCCCAGTAAAGAGTTCCGTCAACGTTATACAGTCTTTCTGCGAGATTTCCTGTGCTTGGTGGGCTAGAAAGACTTTCGATTACAATGCCGCTTCCAGCATTGACTCCAGAAGCTCTTATATCACCATCAGCAATCACTCTGTATTTTGTATTAGATACGATACCGCCTAGACCACTCCCTATAGCTAAATTGCCATTTTGGTCAAGGAATATAGATTGTGCTGCAGGATAAGTGACAAATACGTCTTTTGTTCCTGCTGTGAAACTTACAGCACTATTAGAATTACTACTGGCTATAATAGAAGTTCTTGTTAGAACAGGAGCATCTCCCTGAGCTGGAAAAGCGTCATCTCCAGATGCGAATACTCCGTAGCCAACCTCCCATTCATCTGTTGTTTGATGAACGATGGCGTAGTATGTAGAATTGTTGTGACTAACGCCAGACTGAAATGTCACAAAACCACTAGGAGCTTGATTTGAAAGCTCTATGGATGTTGTTCCAGTGCTGGTAGTTGTCTCTAAAACACGGTCGTTTAATCTAAGGGCCATTTAACGTATCCTTGTAATCCTGATAATAAAAAAGGGAGCGGCAGCAATACTGCCACCAGCTCCCAATTTTGTTGAGGCCACTCGTATTACAGCGAGGCCAGCAAGACTCTACGGTTGTCGAGAACAGCGAAACCCTGTTCAGCCCAACCATAGAAACCAGCGCGCTTTTGACGGTGCAGGTTGTCGTCTTCAAAAATCTGAACTTCCTGACGAACCGGCATCACGAATGAGTCGTTTCGAGAAAGGTCAAGACCAACAACAACTTCAACATCGCCAGAAGGAAGAGAAGCAGTAAGTTCATTTGAGTAGAACTTCTGATATTCCTGTCCTTCTCCGAGCTCGTCGAGGTCATGAAGATTTACACTAAAGATTCGGTTAATAGCACCGTCTTCAGCGACATAGATTTCTCTACGTGTTACTTCATCAACTTGGTCAACACCCCAGTTACGGATGTCTTCCATAGCCTCTGGGCTAAGGTAAACGTCGGTCAAACGACCACGGTTTAGGGAAGACGAGTTACCGCCACCGTTTCTTCGCATAACAGTCTTCATCAAAGAGACAAGTCTCTTGGTGAATTGACCAGCAGCAGCATCGCTATCAAAAACGATGATATTACGGTCAACGCCTGCGGCAAGAATGGTGTGCCAACCATCATCATTCATCTTCTTAGTGAATTGAGCTTCCATTACTTCCATAGCACGACCCACAACATCCCAACGGGCATCACGAGCGTATTTAAGGAGGTAATCAATTGAAGCGCCAATATCATAAGTCGGGACGATGACGTAGTCGCCTTCGACATGTCTTTCCGGAATACGACCGTGATTAGGAATTGTATAAGCTACAAAATCCTTTTCACTACCGGGAGACAAGAAATCCAAAGGAAACTCGGTAGAAGCACCGGGTTCCATTCGGATGGGTTCAAAAATGTTATTGAGGATATCCCCAGATAACAAGCCCTTCCGTAAAGGAAGTTCAAGAGCTCTTGCAAGCTCGGCTGTTGCAGCCAGAGCCGTCTCTTTGTTATGAGAACCTGAATTCTTCAGAACCTCATTCATTTCAACGGTTGGCGTAAAGACTTTATCGGTCATTATCAAAATCTCCTTGATTTAATTAGTTGATGTCGATATAAACCTTGGCGTAGCCATCCGCATCTTCTGTACTTAAAAATCTACCAACAATCTGTGGTCGAAGGTCTGTCCCGGCTGCGGGATAGTCTTCGGCACTAACTGGGTTAGTGGTAGAAATAAGTCCTGAAGAAGCGTAAAAGGCGGGTGCGCCAACCGTAGGTTTGGAATTAACTTCCAACTTGTTACTGACAACCCAACCCTGCTTCAGCAAGGTGACTTTACCGCCCTTCTGAACTTCATCTTGATGTTGGTTCAGGTGTTGGCGAGTAAGGTCAATGTTAACAACGTCATTCAAAAGCAAGCCCGCTGGGTGAGTACCCGAAGCTGTCGTTGGAATCTGTACAACTGCGTTGCCATCATCCATTGCTGCTCCAGAGCCTGCTGTATTGTGAACGACAATGATGCCACGTTCGGCAGTCTCATTCATGAAGAACGAGATGTCGGTGACTACTTCATGTCGGTCTGGTTTAAGAGCCATTTTTTGGTTCTCCTTAAATTCAACTGAAGTTACTTAGTAGTTTGAAGATATTTTTGAGCGATTAGCTCACTAAGAGCAGCTCTGGTTTCTTGAACTTCATCTTCCTCGTCGCCAGAGGCGGCAAGGCTAACTTCATCCAAGGTTTCAACATTATCAAGGTCTGCTTCTTCAGCGGCTGCTTCAGCGGCATCCTCGGTAATGTCTTCCTCTTGCTCCTCATACGAAGATTGAGATTCAGCTTCAGAAGCTTTAGGCTTTTTACCACCCTTAGGCTCTTCAATAGCTTTAGGCTTTTTACCACCCATAAGCTCATCAATAGCCTCTTCTTTCTTCTTCTTCTTATCTTTATCTTCGTCTTTTGGTGCAACCATCAGAGCTAGAGCATCAAACTGTTCATCGTTGAGGTCAGCAAATTTTTCAATTGCTGCTTCAGCTTCTTCAGTTTCCAAACCGGCTTCGACTAATGCGGAGATTCGGTGTGAACGAACTTTTTCTGCTTCGATTTCGTCTAATTTGCTCTGAATTTCGGATTTAGCCGTTTCTGCTTCAGCAAGTTTTGCTTCCGCTTCTTCGACTTTCTGATTAGCTTCGGAAACTGTTTCCGAAACCTGTTGTAGTTCAGACTTCTGTGCTTCAATTGCCTCTAGATTGGCAGCTAGTGTCGCTTCCAGTTCGGCAATCTTAGCTTCGTATTCTTTCACGCCAGCTTCAGTAAGCTTGTCTTCAAGCTCTTTATTAGCGACGCTCAGACTATCGACAGAGGCCTTAAGCTCATCAACTTGTTTCTTGTAGAAATCTACATTGATATCAGCCATCTTTTCTGTCTCCTCTTCTGAAGAATCTTTTGCGACTGCCGAAGGTATGTTTTCAAACATTTGAAGACTACCCTCTGTAGGCGCAATAAAAGGTTTAAATTTATCAAAAATTATACTAGAAGGATTAGCTGGTTTAGCAACCAATCCATGTCCACAAAAAGCAATATTTTTTAATAGCCTACCAATCTTATATCCTTGATATACACCAGTTCCACCATAAGCACGTAAATGCTTAGTTAAGAAAGCACTCTCGGCAGTTCTTGCCAAGGTATGCATAGCACCATCTTCGGCTTTGATGGCGTAATCAAAGTCATTAAACAAGCACTCCATTGAAACAAATTTTTCACCGGCTTCGATGCTCTCAATTAGTTCGTAAGTTCTAACAATTAATTTTGGGTCTGTCCAATGCTTGTACATTACTGAGCTAGTGACAATATGATATGTATCTGGAAGATTTTGTTCTGTTGTTGAATCATCCAATAAATTGCCAGAATCATCTATAACCCAATTCCCTGTGATGTGACCAAGAATGTCGTGTTCATCATGTTCAAGGTTAAAGGGTTTGTCTTCAGGAGTCTTTCTAGCAGCCCAAACTTCATTCTTGTTGAAAACATCATCGTTATTATTCCAACAAGTAGTAACCAAAACAGAATCTATATAATATAAATCGGTCTGGTCTTTATTTGAGTTTGCTTTTGAAGACTCAAGACTAGCTTTTATTTTGAGTTTTTGAGACTCATCAGGATTAGATGGTCTTAACTGAGAAACATATGCAAGTGATGCATTTGCTTGTATAACCTCTTCTAATCCGTCTGTTTTTTCTTGAGAATAAATTTTCATGCGCATACCTTATTATACTCGCTTTTCTAATTAAAGTATACACCACAAAATAAAAAAAGCGGTATATTGTTAGTTTTTGTATTCTGAGTATATAGATGCTTGTATCTGTCTACACTCTTCTACGGTTGGTGTTCTCCCGGATTCTCTAGAAAATTCATAAATCCAATTACTATATGCTCTATCTATTTCTGGTGGAATAGAATGTGAAAGAGCAACCTGAACAGAATCTAAGTCTATATTAGAAAAAGATTCTAAATTATATAAGACACCAAATCTAATTCTTTCAGCATCATCTGATTGCTTACTGCTTAAGCTTCTAAAGTTTTTCTTGCCAAACAAATCAAGGATAATAGGATTGATAATATTGGCTATTTCGTCCTGAGCAGCCCTTGCTTGTATCTGCAATACAGCTTTAGTTCTCGGATTTATCTGTTTTTGTTTTCTTGGCTGAGTATCCTTTGAGTTTTTAGGTCTTCCTTCTTGAGGCGTTCCCTTTTGTTCTTCTTCTGGGCCGGGTTTGCCAGACTGCTGATTTTTGTTTTGTTGTTTACTTCTAAGCTCTAAACCGCTTTCTTGACCATCTTTACGTTCATTTAGCTCAAGACCAACTTCACTAGGAGTAACAACTTGAGTTTGAAGAGCAATTTTCTTAAGCGCACTATCTGTGTTTGCATCATGGTAAGGACCAGCTTTGTCAGGTATCCTACCAGAATTTCTGCCTTTGCTCTCTCTGGTAATTCTTACTCTTTCCATATCTGGGTTATCACCAAACCTTCTCTGAAGTGTTTCTTCGCTAATAAGATTTCTATCTGCAAGTTGTATTAATAAAGCTTTTTCAGCATCTTCGTTTGCCAAAGTCATTTTATCAAATTCTACATGAGCTGGAAATCTAAAGCCCATAGACTTTTGTACTTCTAATATTTCCTGCTCCCAAAAAGACATCAAAACCTCACGACCATATTCAAGTCTTTCAACAAGAGTCTTCAGAGACATAAAGTTATTTGAAAAACCACCGCCTACAGTAGACAAGCCTGTTAGGGTTGGGGGAATTCCTAGTCCCGCATATATGGAATTCAGAGTAGGTACATATTTTTCCTGACCTAAAAACTGATGTACGGAAGTTTTAGATTCAAGTAGCTCAATATCAGGCCCCCAAACTAAATCCGTAGTACCGCCTCCAACATGGTTTTCAAGTATATTCGCTAACTTAGAAGCAGCGGCTGGAGTAGGGGCAATCTTATGGTCTAGATTACCAAGCTTAAAAATTCTAATATTTGAAATAGCACCATCAAGAGCAGCAACGTCTGCTAATTTAAGTTTTTCAAGGAGCATTACATCATCTAAGATTGCATAAATCATAGGATGTGCCCAAGGTTGCCAATCATCTTTTTTATAGTGAAATACTAAGGTCTTATCTTCTGGTAAAGGAAAAGGCTTACCAATCTTGGCGGCTTGAATTAATTCTTTTGGCAGCTCGGAAACGAGAGATTTCTCTATATTGTTTTTGGGGCTATTGATAATCTTTTTTAGCTTAGGTGGTAGCTTGATGGCATATCTAGGCTTGCCTATAAAAGAAGCTAGCTCTCCACCTATAACTTCTACCGTTGTTGGGTCTAAGAAAATATAGTTCCAAGGAATTTGTTTTTTAGGAACCTGTAAATCTTTTATTGTTATCTCTGGGGAGGCAAAGCTTTTGAAAAGCTTCTTTTGGTTTCTAGCGTTTATCTTTGCTGTTTGTTTTCTTACTACAACATTTCCAGTTCTGTATAGATTGTTTAGGAATCTTTCAGACCTTTCTCTCCCGTTGATTCTTTTGAACCAGTTTCTATAAAATTTTTCGATTCTTTTATTAGGGTGTACAAGTCTAATCCCTTGGGTAGCAAAGTCTCCCATAAGGTCTATAATATTTCTAATAAGACCAACTCTATGATAGGCTGAGTTTGCAGCCCTGATTATACCAGCATGTCTCCTAGGCGTGGCTTCATCTGGTCTAAAAGTATCGTAATCACCTCTTAGCAATCCCGGACGACCAGAGACATTTGTGTCTAGGTCTTTAAAAGATGTTCTCCTTGCAGCCTGACTGTGCTGAACGGTACGGAACTCTGAAAGAGATTTTCCGGCTTCCATGAGGGCGTCGGCTTTATCGTTATCATTAGCCCAAGTAACGTAAGCAAATTCTTCTGTAGAATCGCTATTTTTCATGTCTTCGGCGTTCTCGTATTTCTTGTCGCTCATAACTACTCTTTCAATTGTATTGCAAAGGTATTACAGTTGTAATGTTATACACCAGTACGGCTATCTTCTGTTAATTCCCATGCATGTCCCATCGCCCATGCCTTTTGTGTACCAGTCTGGGCCGTTATACATTTGCCCGCTCTTGTTTTTATCTATTGTGCCTGTCGTTCCACCTATAACATTATATTGTACAGGAATAGGCGCTCTGATAATGCTTCTAGCTATCATATTTGCAATAATTAAAGCGCTATAACGGTCTTTTCTTAATCTACCCTTTCTTCCGTTTGCCATCTTTACTTCGGGCGTATCCCACTTATCCCTGCCAGAAATACTGGTTTGGCTCATAACGATTGTAGAAAGTTCATCCTTTAATTCTTCTATCTCCATTACGCAGTCTTCTAGAGAATCATAAAGTCTAGTCTTATCTCCAGCATTCATTGCTCTCTTGTCATCTTCTATTGCAAGGCCGATAGTAACCGGGTCAAACCTTGGAAATAACAAGACTCTATCCTCTAGGTCTTTTCTTAATCCGTGATTAGCCTGCGATGTCCAGTCGGCCTTAGCGAATTGTACCAATTCCAAAATGTGTAATCCGGGTTCTATGTCTGTGTCTTTATCTTTCTTAGGGTCTATAATAGGCCAGATTAAATGCTCTCCGGAGTTTAGTTTATCTGGGTCGTGTAAAGCTTCTTCAACGGCAACTCCGCCTCCCTGAGCGTCCATACCTATTCTTTCACAAGGAAAGACTTTCATTAGGTCTCTTATTTTTCGAGCGCAGTAATGATAGAAATCGTGTTCTATATCAAGGCCTGCTTTTTTAGCTTCTTTTAATCTCTTCTTAAACTGTGCTCTATTTGTTGACCATCCATAGACAATCCTAGTGTGGTCTGAGTGTAGCTCAAGAACAACCAAGCTGAAGTTATCTTGTTCAGAAGCAGGGTCTATTCCATATACATATTTACATTTTGAAGTACCCATAACACTAGCATCAAACCATACAGGACCTGAAGGAAGGTTTATAGGCTCTTTATCACTCGTAACACATTTTTCAATTAAGCTTCTCTTAAAGAAGCCTTCGCTGTCAGCTGTAAACACAGCGCCATATTCCATTTGATATATACCATTATGTATTGTAGCTTTAGCTCTTGCTACGTTTTTGTCATCCATAAATCCTTTCGGTATAAGTTCGTATGGGATTCTTATGACAGAGTAGTCTCTCCAGTCAAATCCTTGTGGGACTTCTTCTCCAAATATTTCCTTTAGCTTGTGCTCCTCCCCTTTACTATCCACTATCTTGTGATATCTTTTCCAATAGTCAGCAAAATGCTTAAAGTCATAATCTGCAGTTCCAGATATTATAGCTTGGTTTGTTCTCTTTGTTTTATATTTTTCTTCTAAAGATTGATTCCAAGCCCCTTCTTCTTTTAGCTTATCTCTTCTAGCTGCCTCTTTAACATTTTGTACAGGAGACGCTGAAACAGCAGCAAAACCAGCAACAACTGTCTCGTATATATCTGGTGGAATAGACGCAAACTCATCAGCTATAATTGTATGAGCACGCAAACCACGAATTTTAGTACCATCACCAAGAGGAACGGCTATGGCCCAGCTATCATTAATTCTCATGGTACATCTATCGGTGTCTCTACGAGGGCCGCTATTGGTATCACATATACTTCTGAGTATTGGCGCATTCCTCCATAAAGTCTCCATGTATTCAAATATAACTTTGGACTGACGAAAAGCAGCACCAACAATTACCACCTTAGTTCCGGGTATTAATGCACACTTCAACATTCCATATACAGACATTAGCCATGATTTACCAAAACCACGACTAGCTACAAACATGGGGAATGGGCGAGCCCAAAGCTCTCTAAGAACTGCTATCTGTACGGGTAGAAGCTCTATGTCAAACAAAACCTTGCAAGCAAAACCTAGATATCTAGGCTGTCTCATAAGACGGAGTAAATGCATGTCTGGTCTTTTTATGTCTTTTGGGTCTCTGTTCAAAAGAGGGTTTACTAATTCGAGTTCATTCTTATCTAACCCAAGCCAAGCATCTTCAGCTGATTTTATAATATCACTCATTAACTTCAAAAACCCTTTTCATGATACTGCTTGTCATATGCCAAGCTGATAGTTTGTCTCCACAAGGAACGACATGAATGCCGTATTTCGTTTGTATTTCAGAAAGTCTCTTCATTATAAACCTTCCGCTGATTCTAATCTTGTTCCAAGACTTTTTAGGAATATCCGAACCAACAGGAAAAGATAAAATATCCTCAACGCTAAACTCAAGTATAAGAAACTTATATTTAAATTCAGACATTCTGTCTAGCTCTCTTGTAAATCTGTCGTCTACAATATTGTTTGCAATTTCCGCGACACTTGCTTTTCTTTCTATACAAAGGACATTTTCAAGTCCTTGTATAGAGTAGTCTCCAGTATCTAGCTTCTGATTTACCATGCCCTCGCAGTAATCACTCTCTTTAAAATACCATCCGTCTTTTTCTCTGGTATCTCTTATTACGGTAAACTTACTTTTCGCCATCTTCTAAGCTCTTAGAAATGAGTATTTTAAAAAACAATTGTTCATATTGCACCTCTTTATTTTTTATATTATCGTGACATTTTTTACACAATGTTATCCCGTTATTAAGATTAAATCTTAAACCCGGATTGTCAGCCCACTTCTTTATATGGTGAGCATTTAGCCTTTTCTTGGAACCACAATTAGGCCACTGACAAGAAAAATTATCTCTTGCGTAAACCTGCTTTCTCCAATTCTTATAAACTGGGTCGTTCCAGTTTCTCATCATAAAGGTCTTCTTTCGTTTTTTCTATGTCGCTACAAACCATTCTGTTTGCAAGTTCTTCAAATGAAACGTATCTCTTCCACTCAAGCTCTTTCTCTGCTTTTTCTGGATGACCACATAGGTAATTTACTTCAGCCGGTCTAAAGAATTTTGGATTAATAACCACATATTTAGACCAATCGTCAATACCTATAGAAGAGAAAGCCGCATCAAGAAAATCTCTAACTGTATAAGTTTCTCCCGTTGCTAATACATAGTCTCCCGGCTTATCTTTCTGAAGCATCAGCCACATACCCCGAACATAATCTTCAGCATGTCCCCAATCACGATGAGAGTCTAGGTTACCAAGCTCTAAATGCGGTAAGCTGTAATAAGCACCGTCATAACCTTGCCAATAGATAACTTCTCTAACGACACTACTCTTAACATCTGAATCGCTTGCTGATGTATCTTCTAGCGCACAAGCTAATGCAGCGACGTACTTAGTAATCTTTCTGGTAACAAAATTCTCTCCTCTTCTTTCGCTTTCGTGGTTAAAAAGAATACCACAGCTAGCATGAAGCCCATATGCTTCTCTGTATGTAAATACCAAGTTATGAGCAGCTACCTTTGCAACAGCATAAGGAGAGCGCGGTTCTAGGGCAGTCTCTTCATCTTGGTACTTCTGTTTGTTGTGTAAGCTTGTAGTCGCATCCACAGGGTAAGCTTTTTCAGAAAAGTTGTTTCCGAACATTTCGCTAGTGGAGGCTTGGTAGAATTTCGTCTCAGGACTTGTTGTTCTAATGGCCTCAAGTATATTTAATGGTCCGATTGCATTAATGTTGAATGTTGTCTCGGGTTGTTCAAAAGATGTTCCAACATGGCTCTGAGCAGCTAGGTTATAACACTCATCGGGTCTGAGGCTGTTAATGACAGAATACACAGAACCGGAGTCAACAACATCTCCACAAACAAGCTCAAAATTGGGGTTGTCACTGACACTCTTAAGTCTTTCTGTTGTGTCTACACTTGAGCGTCTATAGACACCAACAACTTTATAATCCTTCTCAAGCAACAGCTCGGACAGGTAAGAACCATCTTGTCCAGTTACTCCAAAAATAACAGCAGTCTTCATTATTCATCATCCTTTTCCAACACCACATCGGGTGTCATAATTGGCCTATCTACTTTTCCATCTTCGTAGGTATGGTATTCCGATAATTCATCAATAGCCTTATCTGCCGATAAAGCCATGACTTCCATATCAATTCCTTCTCTCTCTCGGACATCCTCATCCTCAAGCATTCTAATTAATCCTATCCAGCTTGTTTTTCCGTCTTCAATTCTTTGCAACCTTTGGTCTCTAGTCGCTTTTAAGTCTTTAGCTAAATCTTTATATTCTTTGGATAGTTTAGTATATTCGTTTGTATGTGTGCCTTGAGAACCTCTAACTAAACTTAACTGTTGTTCGAGATTCATAATTCTGTCTGTATTTCTTTCTCCAAGAGGCTTTGCGTATTCTTCAATAAGAACAACGTCAATTCTTTCAACTTCCTCTAGAGCACGCTTTCTCTCAACCATAGAACGGTTCATCAAAATATCTGTTGTGATAAGCTGTTTGATTTGAAGCTCTTCGGTCGGTAAGATATCTTCTCTGAATTGCTTGATTAATTTTACCCAAATGTTTTCAAAGTAAGAAATTTCATTTTTTGTAAACTGTCTTTTTACTTCTGTCCAATATTCTCTCTTGTGAAGTTTGTTTCTAAGCGACACATTATCAAACTCCTCTGGAGTCATCTCCTTGTGAGCTATGTCAAGGTTATCAATATATTTGCGAACAGTCTTGGGATTTCTGTCCAAATAATGTGCAATCTGTTCAACTGTCTTTAATTGAACATTTTGTTTTATAAAGTTTAGTTCTTCTTCGCTAAACTTACCTCTCTTACCCATCTAGGTTGTTCTCCTTAAGAATATTAAAGATAGCCTGTCTAACAGCATCTCTTCTGGGTTTTGGTAACTTTAATCCGTTTTTAAATCTTATGTAGTCAAGTCTTATATCAAGAGGAATGTTCTTGTCTACTATTTCTATAATCTCTTCGTTAGCAACAAATTCTTCTGTGTAATTAGAAGTTTTTAATCGCTTCTCTCTTTCAGAATTTACTTCAGACATACCTATTGGAGACATGAGATTCTTTTTTCTTGAATTTCTAGTTGCCCACCCATGATACAAAGAGCATTCAGTTTTGTCGCTGAACTCTTCACAGTAGCTATTGGACTTTTCTTTATTCGGGTCGTAAAATGGACATGATAGACAAGGTTTGTCAGGTCTTTCAAAATTATCTCTTTTATAATTAAAGAGCCTATTTCTAACGTGGGTCCAAAGAAAATTTTCTAAAGGCCTAGACTCATCGTAGGAGTCCATTCCTTGAATGGCAAAAACACGAGCCTGTTGCTTCATGTCTTCTATGCCGTGATATCCAAACCTGAATTTATATGAAAGCTTATTTGCTATCTTGTCTATTATCCTCAGAACTTCCTCTTCCGTCATGTTCTTCGGTATTTTCATTTGCTTCTTCTAAAAGGGACGATATACTCTTAGTACTATCTGGTATTTTTAGTTCTTCTTGAACTTCCGCATCCAGTTCGTCACTTGCCTTTGTTTTTAGAACGGAGTATTTTAAAGTTTTGTCTTTCATTTAATTACCTTTTGTGACAAAAGTGGAAATATGGACTATAATATATTATACACGCTAAGACACCAAAAAGACAACAAAAGGAGCCATTTAGGTATGAATAAAGTATGGTCGAAGGAAGAAAAAGAATTTATAAAAAATAATGCATCTATGATGACAGATAAAACTTTAGCTATAAAACTTTCTCAAATAACAGGTAGAAACGTGACACTTCAGGCTGTGAGAAAGCAGAGGCAAAAGATGGGTATATCTAAACAACCCGGTCGTGGAATATGTGCTGTGGTAGAGGAGCAAAACGAAGACAGCGGTGTATGATAATACATGAATGTCAGAGATATAGAATATCAAATAAGAAAATATGAAAGAGGGTTGAGGGTACTTATGAGAGATAAGCCTCATCCTATGCAGGAAGCATCGCATAAGCATAAGATAAAAAGTTATGCAAATGAAATGGGAAGATACAAGAAGATGTTACATGAAATTACGGGTAGTAGTACCCCTAGTATACCGAGGTGGCCTTTATGAGCTGGAAAGATATTCATTTTGATTCTACTGTAGTTGATTTGCATAATCATGCGTGTATGAAGCATTCTATGTTTAGTCGTAATTTAGGGACTAAAAAAAAGAAGTTTTTGTCAGGTATTATGGAGAGAACAACTTGGCCTTTTAGTAAAAGGAATACTTTTCCCCAAATGGATGACGGAGGGGTGGATGTCGTCCTGTCTACAAATTATATTCCTGAGATAGGTTGGAAAAAAGACATAAGCACAATCAAATGGGTTTTGAGACTATTCCCTAGTGTTAGAAAGAAACTTTTTGACCCGACGTATTTTGATGCTACCATCGGCATGATGGATGAGATGGAGCTAGCTATAGAAGTCTATAACAAAGAAAGACCTGAAGATTCTCGTCCTGTTAGGTTGGTCACTAATAAAAATGCTTTATATAATGCGATTAATGTAGATGATGATAATCCTATTGCTATAGTTCATTCTGTAGAGGGCGGACATTCTTTACATGGCGAGATAGCTGGAAAAGAAGTTTGTCCCTGTAGAGATTATGAAGCCGAACTTAGTAATGAATTATTAGATAATCTAGATGAATTATATGATAGGGGTGTTGCTTATCTTACATTAGCACACTTCTATAAAAACTATGTATCAAACCCTATATTTCCATACCCTGAATGGTCGGTGCCTAAAGCTAAATGGAAGGAAATGTACGGTAGATGGGATATGAATCTGGGTCTAACTACATATGGTAAAGAAATTGTTAGAAAAATGTTAGGCCTTGGAATGTTGATAGATATAACCCATTGTACGCCCACAGGGAGAAAAGAGGTGTATGATATAGTTGATGAGGTCGGAGCAACAGAATGTTTGCTTGCCTCTCATATGGGATGCTATGAACTTAATAGAGACCCAATGAATTTAGAAGATTGGGAAATTAAGTGGTTTGCTGACCATGGATGTGTGCTCGGAGTAATACTTATGGGCTACTGGCTATCCCCCGTAGATACTGGTATGGCCTTAAAACACATTGAGCAAACAGTTCATCACATCCAAAAGGTGGCGGGAGACGACGTTGCGGGTATAGGAACTGACTTGGACGGTTTTACAGACCCTCCAGACGAGATAGTGTCAATCGACGAAATGCCGAGGTTGACAAAGTATATGGCTGCAACAAATCATTATACTGAAGAACAGCTAGAAAAGTTTCTGGGCAAAAACTCAATGCGCCTGTTACTTAATGGATGGAAAAAAGAATAATGAAGAAACTAGAAAAATATGTAAACACAGCGTTGTTATATCTGTCTCTGGCTATATTTGTCGGAATGACTGTAGGTATAACATGGGCTCTTTTTTATAAAATGTCGAAAGGGTAACAATGGACTATAAAGAATGCGCAAAAGAACTATTCAATGAAGTTGGATTCACAGAAGAACTTACAGAAGCAAATTTTGTAATACCGTCTGAGGAGGACTACATTGATTTTGGTGAAGAAACTGAAGAATGGGATGTCGCTGCAGAAAGGCCGGGACTTTGGGAGAATATCCGAAAGAAGAAGAGAAGAGAAGGCGACAAATACAAGCCCGCTAAACCCGGAGACCCAGATAGACCAGACCCAGAGTCTTGGAAGAAAGCACAAAGCGAAGCAGGGTATAAATATGAAGACCCAATGACCGGCGAAGTATTTACATACAAAAGAAGAGGTGTCTACAGAAAGAATGGAAGAAGTCTAGTTTTTGTCGGCAAAGCCGCAGAATATCAAGGACGAAAAGTTCAACTAAATAAACCTTTTAGAACTCCAGATGGCCCAAAGAAGTCTTCTGTCTATGTTAAGAACGAAAAGGGCAATGTTGTTAAGGTTAACTTCGGTGACCCAAACATGGAGATTAAAAAGGATAATCCTAAAAGAAGAAAAAGTTTTAGAGCCAGACATAACTGCGACAATCCCGGACCAAAGTGGAAAGCGCGATACTGGTCATGTAAGGCTTGGTAATATGAGTAAAGATAGTAACAAGAAGGACAAAGCCAGACAAGAGTTTTTGGAAAGCAAACCCAAAGACTATTATGGATATAAACCCCCAAAACCATTTAAGAAGGGTAAGATAAATTGGGGAAAGAAAGGCAAACCTAAAAAATGAAGAAACTAAACATGCTCTGCCTAGCAATAATGGCAATTACAATAGGATGTTTAGGATTCAGTAACTATAAGTTGGAAAAAAGAGTAGAGAAGCTGGAAGGCGATATGTATCTTGCTAACACATATCTTAACAACACATCAATGAAACTTGAAATGTTTTTAGAAATGATAGAAGATGAGATGCACTCATCAATTAAAAGAATAGCAAGACCTATAGCTAGAGAAGAAGTTATAAAAGGCTTTCAAGAGTTTTCGGAAAATTTAAATAATTTAGACTGATGGTAACTTGGGCAAGAATCTGTATGGTAGTCGGACTTTTAGTATCTGCATACTACAGGTTCGTGCCCAATTATTTGGTACAGGGTTTGTTGTGGATTTCATTAATGCTCTATGAGCAAAAGGAACAGCGAGATGAATATAATCGCAGGACCATGCGTAATAGAAACGGGAGACATGGCTCTTAGTCTAGCCAGAGAAATTAAAAAAATCTCAGACAACTTAGGTATTGAGATTATCTTTAAAGCGTCTTTCGATAAAGCCAACCGTTCCAGCGTGAACTCTTACAGGGGTTTAGGTATGGAAAGAGGTATTGACGTTTTTAAATTGATAAAGAGAAAAGTTGATATTAAGATAATTACGGACATCCATGAGTCCTGTCAAGCAAAACCAGTATCTGAAGCGGTAGATATTCTACAGATTCCCGCATTTCTTTGCCGACAAACAGACCTTCTTGCGGCAGCGGCATCTACCGGAAAAATTGTAGCAGTAAAGAAGGGGCAGTTTCTGTCTCCTGACGATATGCGTAATGTCGTAGATAAACTTCGGCATTTTGATGCTAAGCATATATGGCTGATGGAGAGAGGTACTTTCTTTGGGTATAATCGTCTCGTGAATGATATGACGGCGATTCCGATAATGAAGGGGTTTGATGTTCCGGTTATCTTTGATGCTACTCATAGCGTCCAACGACCGGGAGGACTAGGAGAAAGCAGCGGCGGTAATAGAGAGTTTGTTGGGCCATTGGCCAAAGCAGCAACAGCTATTGGAGCTGACGGGCTATTCTTCGAGGTTCACCATAATCCCGATAAGGCGCTAAGCGATGGTGCTAATATGCTAAAGATTAGTGAACTAGAGCCTCTGCTAAGAGAAATACTCGCTATTAGAAAAGTGGTCGTTTAGAAAACGGCCTGATAGATTTTTTAATAAAAGTGGTCATTTGATTCTGGGACTCTCTCCTTAATCTGAACCACCCCCTCTTTTTCGCTGAAAAATAAGGTGGGGTGCTGTAAACAAAAAAACACCCCTGAGTTATTTCGGGTGGGGCCGAATTTCTTGTTGAGACTCAATCTCAATAACAAAAATATTATGTTTATTTTCTAAATAATTTATTATTATAGTAAATTTTACTTGACAAGCGTGACGATATATGATATAGTAGAGACATACTAAAGAAGACATTAATACAGTCCCGCGAAAGAAGTAAGACATGAACAAACTACAAGCACAAGACACACTGAATAAACTAAACGTAACAATCGCTAATAAGATTGTTGAACACAAGAATGAATTAGGACAATACAATAAAAGTATTGTTCAGGGTGAGCTTGAACAGCTATGGAAAGTAAAGAATGCTCTAATTAAAATAATTGAAAAATAGTTAAAGAATACTATTGACAAGTGCCGATAACTATGGTATAATGGCAGTATAAAGAAAAGGAAAAAACATGAGTTACACACCATACAAA
>MDSZ01003526.1_pt1 | contig 16853 bp, 6 predicted proteins | sample 811201 | NCBI WGS metagenome assembly MDSZ01 (sample SAMN05326647, study PRJNA326480) | marine metagenome | isolation source: seawater | place: Indian Ocean: North | collected 2010
GGGTGGTGAAAACAACAACGAGGGAGACGAGGAGGACGTGGAGCGAGAGTGCACGAAAGAGTTCACCCCGGTGGTGAAATTGGAAATCATCGAAGATAGCGAGGCGAAAACGACGGGCGAGGAAAACGAGGAGATTCTCTTCGAAGCGAAGACGAAAGCGTATCGATTTTTGGACGGGGAGTGGAAAGAACGAGGCCTTGGACCGATGAAAATACTCGAACACAAAGAGACGAAGAAATGCAGATTACTCATGAGGAGAGATAAAACGCTGAAAATCTGCGCAAACTTTTACATCGACCCGGAGACGAAGGTGACGACGCACGCCGGAAGCGAAAAGGCGAGAGTGTTTACGACGGTGGATTGCTCGGACGGGGACGAAGCACCGGCGTTGCAAAACATGTGCATTAAGTTCGGGAGCGAAGAGAAGGCACAGTTGTTCCAGGATAAGTTCGAGGAGGCGCAGAAGAAGATGGCGGCGTTGCCAAAGACGGAGGAAGAAGGAGAGAAAGAGGAGAAGGAGAAAGAAGCGAAGGAGAAGGCGGACGATTTGGCGGACGATTTGGCGGAGTTAGCCGCAAAAGGTGGTGAGGATTAAGTTCACACACACACTATATTATATATATAAACAGGTATATACCGGGGTTGGTACCTACCACATATGGTACGGTACCTACATATATATATATATATTAGCACGGATACTCATTGAATATAAAGTTATACTATTCCACTCAATTATCAATTATTAACGAAGAAACCGATCGGCTAAACGCTCAAAGGCAACGGCGAGTTCTTTCGCCACGTTTTGTTCTTGGGAGGCGCCGACGAGCTCTTTTGCGACGCGGGAATACGCTAAGCAAATGTCACCGATAGATGCTCTTGCAAAGGACTTTCGAGACGAGTAATCAAAGTTTCGATCGTCGCCTGTCCCTGAAAATCCATTACCACCACCTCCCGTTGCAGCGTCCCAAGCGTGCATCACGCGCAATGCGGATCGCAACATTCGCAAGCGCAACTTTGTCGAGTGTAACGCTTTGTGCATTTCTTTACCAATCTCTTCATCGTGCATCCTACGATGTTCGGCGGCGAGCAAACGGTCGTACGCTCTTTGCACCGGAGGACAGTTTCCACGGACGCTTTGTAACAAACAATCCGCAACGTCGTCGTCTTCGGCTTGTTCTCGTTCGTTGACACTCGGTGAGTTGAACATGACGCCCCACTGACCGCTCGCTAATGTTTCGAGCCTACATGTGACATGACACATCGGAAATGCAATTTCGTTATTCGCGGCAGATTCCGTAAAAACTTTTGGGGCAATTTCAGCAACCGCGGCGCATGCAGCGGCAACGATGGCGCGGCGCGTGTGCGTTTCGTTGGCTCGAGAGAGGACATCTTGGACAGCGTCTATGATGACGCAATCCCAAAGTTCTCTCGGGACCGCGGAAGCGTCTGCGTAAGATTCTTGATCGTCTGAGGAACCTCTCTGAGGCCGTGCCCATGCGATGATCTCCAAGCAAATGTCCCAAAATCGATGCGGGCGAGCAATGTCATTGTACAAATCCGAAATCGATTTCACATTTTCTCGCAAATCGTTCGCGGCTTGCTCCAGCTCTTGTACTAAAGTGTGATCGATTTGTTGACCTTGACCTTGACCTTCGCCAGCAGCCATCGACTGCATGCGTTTGCTTTTTAAACGCAAAGCATTTTCCAATCGTATTTGAAACTCTAAAACTTTCGCTTTGCCTTCAATTTCTTCGATTCTTCTCGCGTCTCTTTTGAACGCGCCCGTCGCGGGATCTTTTGTCGTACCATATTGCAAAGCCATTTGAAGCAAACCCATGCGCTCTTCGAGAGACGGGTATAAACGATCCGCCACATGTCTTTCAGCTAACGCGACGCACACGTCCGATGACATGCCTTCTTGTCCGTAATCGCCGTACAATCTGGTGAGCAATTGCAAATGTTTCGCCTCTTCTCTTGTCGTCGGTTGCAAACTCAAATGTTTGTTTAACGCACCGTATTCACAAAGAAACGGCTCTAACGCATGTGGTGGGAGTTTGGAAACATCGTCTAAGCGATCTAAAGCGATCAACGTTTCCGCAGCGACTTGAATGACGTCGTCTTCTTCGGACTCGACGATCTTATCGAGAATGCGTCGAATGCCAGCTTCTCTGGCGTCCTTTGGAAGTGAAGCGCAGACGACCGCTAACGACCCAGGATGCAAATCTTGTTGTTGGTGTTGTTGAGCACTAGTTGTCGTTGCGTTTCTTTGGTCTTCGGGAACGAAGGTGTCGGAAGGCTTCCCGGTGACTAAAGATTTGATAGCGGTGGATATCAAAGCGTAGCACTGAGCGAAACTCTGGTGTTTGTAAAAAGAGAGAGGTTACAATAATGTCAGTCGGATGATGAACATATCACATCATATATATATATATATATATAACGGGATCGAGATATCGCTCAGACTTAGATGTTCTGTAATTTTTTAATTCGCCACGGAAACGAGGCGGTAAGCCACGTGCGTACGTTTCCAAGTTCGTGTATCCTCACCGCGATGATCTTTATAAAGAGACAAAAAGTAACAAAAAACAACGAAAACGCACCATATCAGGCTCGGCTTGCACTCTTCCACCCGTACTCGCGTCAGCTTTTCGTTGCTCTTCCATTCTTCGCAACGTCAATGCTGCTGCTAAACTTAACGTGACCACTCCGTGGAATGCTCTCAAATCGACTAATTCCGCGCACACGCCGTTCAAATCGCCCGCTAACGGTGCCTGAGCAAACAATCTCAACGCTTCGCCGACAAACTTATCTCTTTTCTCCACGTCGCGCAACGCTCGAGCCTCTCTCGCGCGTTGAAGAATATCCCTCGCGCGATAAAAGGTTCGAGAGTCCGCACCGAAAAAATCCGGCGCGCCATATTGTAACATTTTTGAAAGTTGTTCGCTGCGCTTTTGCACGGCGCTGCCGAGCGCGTCGGAGGATGCGCCTCGCGATGGCGCCGTGTCGCCTCGTGAAGAGGACACAACGCGTGCCATGAGCGATTCAATGAGTGCAGATGCAATTTTTGCACCTTCCGGCGTCGAAATAAATCGTTGAATGGACATCTGTTTATTGCAAAAGGAGAGAATTGAGTGTTGCGTTAGTATGTCTTGAAAGAAAGTGTACCAAAGAACAGTCAAACACACACAAATATGAGAACAAACAAAATAAGACGCTCAGTGGAAGGGCACCATATATGTTCTAAACATGCGTCGAAACATTCATCTGATTGACAGATTATATGATTGAATCATCAACGCGCCTCTTTCATTGTTTCTTTTTGTGTGTATGTGTGAGCGCACGAGCGCGGAGAGCGAGAAAAAACGAAAATAAAAAAATAAAGTGAAAACGCGTACCTGCGTTAACGTCACCCGCGTTTCGTGCGGCAAAGCCGCCGCAACAGACGAGAAATCATCCGTTTCCGAACATAACTTCAACAAGCAAATGGCCTGCGAAGCTCTAGAAACGAGCGCTAAAAGCGCATCCATAGAATTCTCTTCCTCCCTCGCCGCGTTGAGTGCTAACTTTCTCCTTTTCACCGGCGTCAATTGACTGGATGTTCTCGGTTTCCTCGTTTGCAAATATTTTTCGATTGGTCGTAACCGTTGTTCAATAGTCTCTAAAGTCTCTGGCTCCACGGAAAGTTGCAAAACCAAATCTTCGCCAATAAATCGCGCAGCCGAGCGAAGAGCGTCCGACGCGAATCGCAAAGGCGAGCGAGAGGTTCCATACCCGTATCTGCTAGAAGATATGGTCGACGCTTCTGCGGTTTGAGATTCGCGAATGGCAATTGCTAACGGTCGTTCCCATATCGCTTGAACCGCACGCGCGATGTACAAATGAATCGCTTTGTGCGCGGACGAAAAGTGCAAAGTCGGTTGCACAATGGCGCGACCCATGTTGAACCCCGCGGACGATCGTTCCAGATTTTTCACCACGGCATCACCGTCTTGTCCATTTGCACCTTTCGTCCCCACATTTACATCGCCGTCTTCGCTATCTACTCTAGGTTCTCCGGTAAATCGCGGATCCTCGAACGCTCGTCTCGCAGCATCTCTCACGCTCGGTGGAATTGGCTCCGCAAATCCTAAATGCACCGCCGAAGCGATAGACAAGGTCAAACACATAATAGCCGCTTCGACTGGTCCGTAACACGAGAAAAACTCTTCGATATGCTCTGGAACTTTGTTTTTTAACAAAGTAGCCAACGTATCGATCGGTCGCGCTTTCTCAAAAGTCACGACGCCGCTGTTTGTCACCAGCACGAACTTCCTCCGTTTGCTTCGAAATAAACTTTGTTCGACGAGTTCGCTTCGTAACTTGGAGCCGGTAGACTGTTCGACGACTGAGGCCGGAGTGCCTTTTGGAAACGGTGGATCCAAATCTCTTCGTATTCTGTAGGGCATTGGCAATTCACCAACAGCACCAACATTCGCCGCGATGCGTCCTTCCAAAATCGAGGGCTTCTGCACAACCTCTCGCAATCCCCTCGCCGGACCGGCGTTTCGCGGTGCCGTCATCGGAGGTGGAAGTTGCAAGTGCATGGGCAACATCGCGTCTCGCGTAGCTAAAAATAATTTACTCATTTCGTCGTGCGAACTGCTGTCGGATAAGAGCAAAACGCCGTTGTAGTAATGCGCGGCTTCGACTTCAAGCGCGTTGGCCGAGGCGTCGAGTAAAGCTCGGGCTGAAGTTAATCCTTTAGCAGAAGAACCACCAGATGGAGGAGGGTCGCGCGTTTCTACGACAGATAATCGGGTCGGTGCGATGTATTTATTGCTCGAAGATCCATAAAAACTCGACGACGACGGGAACGCGGTTAAATACACCCGTCGCCCGTCAGCGCACACGCCTACCAAAGTCACACTCGCAGATTCTTGCGCGGAAACGATTGCAATGTGCATCAGCTTCCCAGCTTTCTTCTTCGCATCTGAATTCGATGTTCTTTGCGACTCTTGCCCGTACCGCCCGCTCGAAGACGGACTCCTATAATCACCATACCGAGGAGACCCAAACCCACCTCGAGATCCTCCGTACGACGGCGACCGGTTTTCAAACATCGAATTACCAATATTATCATACATCGAACGTCTCGTCCCATTACCGTAATAGCCATTTGACAATCCCCTCCCAGCGAGTTGCGAGATATCTTTTACCTCGACCACGCGTCTCGGCGCGTCCAACCCCTTTGCGCCTAAATCGTATACTCTCACCGCGCCATTTTGCGAACGGGTGTATAAAATGCCCCGTTGTTCGTCGCATAAAATTTGGACCAACGGGTCTTCCACGCTGAAAAAGTTCAAAGAAGACGGGATATAATTTGAAAACCCAGAGGATGAAATTTTGACCTTCCTCACCCTCGGTGCGCCTCGACCAAAAAAACCTCCGCTACTCGAGGCGCTTCCATTTGCTAAAGTCATATCATCACCATCTCCGCCGTGATACTTCAACTCGTATGCGTGCGAATCATTTCCAGCTAAAAAGATCCTCCCAGTTCTCGAACAACCGCAAATTTGATTAAAAACAATCGCATCCGACGGGCACGAAAACGTTGTGTCGCGAATCAACAAAGGCGCGTTCATATCAAGTGCAACTTTCTTCCTCTTTCCTCCGTCATTCTGCGCCTCGTTGTCAACTTTCGTTTTATTTTTCTTATCCTCCTTAGAAACAACATTGCTCACGTCCGAAACTATCCCTAACATCTTAATCTCTACCGTCGTGCATACGACTAAAATCTTTGCAATTTGACTCACGAACACCCCTTCCTTTGGATCCGCCAACCCGACGCACACAATCGGTTGCCCGTTGAACTCTTCAGTCAATTCAATCGGCACGTCGTTTTCCACATCAAACCGCCACAAAAACAACGAATCGTCTACGGTTGCCCATGCCCTGGAAATCTCCGGAAAGCACCCGCAAAAGCACACCGACTGGCGATTCTCGTATCTCTCGAGTACGATTTTCGGCAACGGTTCGCGCGTCAAATTCCTCAGCTCCGAAGGCCATCCAGGTTGTTGCAACGAATACGCCTCTCGAGGAGCTTCTCGCAGCAACTCGACCAAATCCGAGCCGCTCGTTTCGTTCGCGAGTTTCGTGATGCGTTTCGTCGCGGCGGCGAGCGCTTCGCGCGTTTCTGTTTTCGCGTTGTCAAAAGAGAGGGACATAATTTGCGTGAGCACAAAAGAGAAAAAGATGCGACGAGACGTGCGCGCCGTTCGTTCCCTCTTCGCGTCGTCGGAAGGTCCGAAAGTCGTCGCTCGAACGAGACCGCAGATGCGCGCGAAAAAGAAAGAGAGGCGGGGTCGGAGAGAAGAGAAGAGCGCGCCAAAGCGTCCAGGACACAACGTTCTTCTTCTTCTTCCCGCCGTCTCTCTTTGGAACGATCGAATCCAAAACGCTCTCTCTCTCTTCTGCGTCGTCGTCGTCCTCACGAAAGCACTCGTCTCGTCTCCGCGACGTCGTCGTCGTCGCCGCTCGGGCAGTTTTATCGGTATATTATCGAGCTACATTCATCACCGGACGGTTTTCCTTCAGTCGTCGAGAGAAACACACACACACACACAGAGAGAGCGGTTTTAAAAATGCAATTCCAAAACAAAGTCGTTCTCGCTTTCGTGTTTTTGGTCGTCGTACCTTCCGCATCCGCCTTCGCCCCGAGATGATAGGGGAAGGCGTGAGTAGTAGTAGTCGTCGTCGTCGTGCTCTCGCCGCCGCCGTCTACAAAAGCGTTGTTGTTTCTTCGCAAAGGCGACATATCTATGAAAAGCGACTCGAACACGAAGACTGTACAATGAATGGTGGTAGAGAGAGTAGGAGTGTGGTGGAGTCCTCTCTCTCGCTTTGTACTTATGTCGTCAGTCCCTTTCCTTCTTTTTCAAAAAAAAAAAAAAGGCATTTTCGTTTAGGGTTTTGAAAGAGTAGGGTTTTGGGTTTATGGGATTGACCTCTCCAAAAAAAAAGGTGGGAAAGACGTGACAAAAGAGAACTCCGGGAAGGGAACTCGCACCTTTACCACCTCTCTTCTATTCGGAACTCTCTCTCTCTCTCTCTCTCTCGAGAAGGTCGCTTGTGCGGTGTTGGTGTTGTTTGGTCTTTGAAAGAGAGAGAGCATCATCATCATCGTTTTTTTTGCGAACATTATAAAAGAGGATGATGATGCCTTCTCGTGAAGACGACGACGACTTTGAAGAAAGCGACGACGACGACGACGACGAAAGCGACGACGAAGAGTGGGACCTGGGCTTCCTCGAACCCATCGAAGACTCCCCGAGGGGGAAGAAACGAACGCACGCCATCTATTTCCCGTCCAAAGTCGGGGGACATCCGGAATGGGTGGACCCGAGAGTGCACCCGAAAACGATTTTGGACCAAAAGGAAGAAACGACGACGACGGGACAAAAAAGGATTATGGATTTTTTACTCCAAATATACGCGGCGAACGAGGACAACGCCAACGCGTTCCACCGAACGATATACGTGTTCACGAGCGCGCGAGGAGATAAGCTAGGAGAGGAAGGACGAGTGAGAGCGTTCCGGTCGCAGTTAGGGAGAGAGAACGCGTTTTACGGGATGCATCCAGCGCCCGAGAATCCAGAGGACCCGCGCGTGGACGCGTTGATTGAAGAGTACGAGGCGAAGAAGTTAGCGGCAGATGCGGAGGCAAAAATGAGAGTTTGTGATGATGGTAGGCGTGATGAAACGAAGAAGACGAATAGTAACGGTAGTGGTCGTGGTAATGAAAATACGACGTATCCTGAATTTGAAATCGTCGTCGAACCAGAAAGCGATGACGACGATGCGAGTTGCTCGTCGATAGACTCGGACGTCGTGGACGCAAAGAATGCGAATAAAAGCACAAATAAAAAAAAGATATTTCAAAGCATAGGCGACGAGGCAATCACCGAAAACGATTTGAAAGAAATCGCGTCCGGTGTAATCGATTCGGACGCGCAACGATTAGCCACGTTCTCGGTAAAACTGTCTAAATTTCCAGATCAAGTGTTGCGATATTGTCCGGCGCCGACCGCAAAAGCGATGTGGCCGTCGAAGTCGCTCGCACCGGACGACAGCGCAATTCCAGATTGCCCGATATGTAAAAGTAAACGCAGGTTTGAGTTCCAAATTTTACCGACGCTCGTTTCGTTCATCGTTCCGAAAGAGTCGGTGGAGTTCAACGACACTACTTTAGATTTCGGGTCGATCGCGGTGTACACGTGTAGTAAGTCTTGCGCTTTGGACGGCGAATACGCCGAAGAGTTCGTTCTCGTCCATCCGCCGATGAATTCATAAGAAGCTATAAGAATGTTAGAGAGTATATAATAACAGTAGTAATAGCATTAGTAGTTGTACTATGACGTAGTAGAATAACAGGATGTGATCCCAGAAACTTTTATTTCTTCAAAAACTCCGCGGCACACCTCACGCCTTTCATCGCGTTCGACCACTGGTTGGCGGCAATCGAAATGACGAAGCAATTCCCTCCTAGTCTTCTTTGTTGCGCCTCGGTGCCACTTTTTGTCGTGAGTGCGACTCCAGATATACCTTGCACCGTACCTCGGACTTTCTCAACTAACCCTTTCAAGGTGTGTTGGATGTCTTTCGATTTCTCTTTCGGCAAAGGCGTCGGCGAGGCGTACGAGGCAGTTTCGAGCGCATCGGAACGAGTTTCGAATTTGCTGCACTGATCGTGAATGCCAACGATTTGAGCAAAATCGACTGTATTGTCCGGTAATGTGACGAGGATTGAGCTTGGGCGTTTGAAGTTACTGCTGCGCGTGTTCGCGCCGACCCCGTTTCGCGTATTATTTGGAATGGCAAATATAGTTTGCGACGAGACTACCGTCGATCCTCTTTCGACCGTGGTATTCAAAAGATCTTGCTGACGCAAAGGATTCTTCGTCATTTTTGGCGCTTCTTTTATCGATGATGGTTTTACGGCGTCCGCATCATCTTCCCCGATATAATCATCCTTGGTGTTTTGCACCGATCGCATCGCTCCACAAGCACTGCCGAAGCCAGTCATGGTAGTCGCGTAACCGCTCGCGTATTCTGCCGTACCATCGTCGTCCGACAAACCTACGAGTTCTTCGTCGTTGATTGGGTCAGTTTGCGTTTCCGCTTCGCGCGTTTGCTCTGATGATGATCTTTCGCCGGATGCCGCGTTGACGTTGAGATCGATATCGCTCTTAACGTAGTCGTTGTCGTCGTTATACTCTTCTAACACGTTGTTCAGATCTTCTTCGTTGTTCAAAACTTCTTCTAACAAAGATTTCGATTGAGAACTAGTATTGCCGAACGCGATGAACGAGCCATCGCTAACGCCCGCGATGTGGGCCGAGCCGCCGATTAGCGCCGCGTCGGTCTTATCGTCGTTGGTATTCTCATTCTTCGTCATCTCTTGGACGCTTTCGGACAAAAGTTTCTCCTTAATCGCCTCCTGTTTGTCGTCCTCTGGTCGTTTATTTCTACTTCTCGGTCGTCCGATCGGTCCTCTTCCTTTCGTATGTGTGGAGGCGTACACTCTCAATTCGCTCGGCGCTCCATCTTTCCTTCTCAACGTTGCGTTCCAATGGTTCTTCACCGCGTTTTCTGTCCGCCCGGGTAGTCCTTTCGCGATATCCGCCCACTTGTTCCCCAAAACCTTATGCAGTTCAATCAACTTCGACTCTTCTTTCGTTGACCACGAACCTCTTCGAATGTCCGGTCGCAAATGATTGTTCCACCGTTCGCGGCATTGTTTGCCGACTCGACCGGTGAGCGCTCGCGACACCGTGGACCATTTCCGAGTGCCGTATTGTGTAACCAATCGAGTCAAATATTCGTCTTCTTCTTTGGACCACTGACCTTTGATTTTCTCGATTGGAGGGGGTTTTGGTTTCTTTGCGCGGACGACAGTTGGTTTGCGAGGTTTTGGGGATGGTTTTGTGATCATGTTCGCTTTTTCACGGAGTCGTTGTTCTTGTCTGGCTTTTTTCACCTCTGGATCGAGCGGCTTGCGACCGCGCTTTTTCTTCGTTGGGATGGTTTCTTTTTCCAACAGATCAATCTTGAGGAAGTTTTCTTCGAGGTCGTAGTGAACATCGGAGTCCGTGCTGTCTTCGTCCGTCGTGTCACCGGTTCGAACGACGATAGGCTCGGATTTTCTCTTCCGACCTCTCTTCTGTGTCGTCAAAGGCAAATTTTTACCTCTTTTTTCCCTCATCGGTATCTTTTTAACACCGACGGTCGTTTTTTCGAATCCATCTCTGCCAAAAATGAACGACAACGACTCTAAAGATTGTTTGGTGGTTTTCAATCGCTTTTTCCTTGGTTTTATAGACGCCTTCGATTTACCACCGAGAGCGGCGGCATTCGCGCCTTCGGCTTTCGTCGAGCATTTTGTCGCCGTCACCTTCGTCTTCTTTGTAGCTGCTGTCGGAGTACTCTTTTTCATCGTTGGCGCCTTCTTCGTCTTCCCGACATTCTCTTGACGTGGTTCCAACGCATTAACTCCGCTTTCTAATCCAAAAAATGCCTCGTCTAACTCGTCGAGAAAATCGTTCTCGCTCAAATCGCCCTCCCCTATCCGCGAACCGTCTTTTAACGCGTTTCGTCCGCCGTCTTCGATCTCATCCATCGGTGCCCCAGGAGCAACGATTGCGTTTAAACTCGCCCGAAAGTGATCGTCAGCGATGGAAAAAACGTAATCGTACTCGTCCAGATCGTTCGTGCCCTGCGCGTAGAAGAAGATTCAGAAGACCGAAGAACACGCGCGTCGCGTAGGTTAGTCGTTTACAGCCGTCTCTTCTCTTTTGGATGTCGTTTGGGGGAACCGATTGATTGATTACAGAGCACATTTTCGCATGGCATTTCAAAAAAGTCCCGCGGCGGTCGGATGCGCGGCACCGGCGATCGTCCTCTTCGATGCGAGCCGACGACGAATCGCAAAAAAACGGGGAAACGAAGCGCACCTTCGCGAGTCGACGCGCGACTGCTTCTCTGGCCATCTCTTCTCCTTTCGCCACGCTGTTCTTCTTTTTTCGACTTGACGCGACTTCCAATCCGAAATTGGAAAATTTCCCCTACAAAAAAAAGGCGCGAGACGACGACCCGCGAGGGGTTTTCGAAAGAATCCGCGGCGCGTTCGATGATGCGCGTTTGGAACGTCGTCGTCCGTTCCCGTTTCTGCCCGGTGGTGGTTTTTTGGTTCGTGGTGCGTCGCGCTTTGGTGTTCGGTGTTGAAAAGACCCGACGTTTGGGTCGTAAAATATCTCTCTTTTGCCCTTTTTTTTTGTGGTTTTTTTTTTTGCAAAAAGAAACAAAAAGACGTTTTTCGTACCAATCACATGCGTTTTTTTTCCGACCGACATCCAATCGCGCACCCCACCCCACCCCCGGGGGAGACACGCCACCGAACACCACCGCCGCGAAACGCCGCCGCGCGAGAGAGAAACGATGATGCATCGACGACGCGCGACCGAAACGGTTTTCGTGGAGGAGGAGGATCGTCGGCGCGCGGAAAGCAAAGCGGAAACACCCTTCCCCTTTTACCCTATTTATCTCTTTTTTACACGTGAATTGATTCAAAAAAAAGGGAGGCGAAGAGTCGCTTTTTTTTAGCTATTAAATTGGGAGATCAAAAATCTCAAAAAAATATCTCGTGGTCGAAGGTGTCGAAAAGACTCTCGATCTTCCTCTGTGTATCGAGTTTTTCCGAAAGTTTTCGCGCTCCGGGAGACTTTGATCACCAGCAGAAGAAGAAAAAGAAAAAGAAAAAGGAGAAGAAATGAGTTCAGATGCGTGTTCGTGTGATGATACTACGACGTGATGTGCATTAAAAAGAAGCCGCGGCGGTTTACTCGTCTTCCTCGGTGTTTTCCGCCTCGGATTCGATTTCGCGGAGTCGGTGTTGTTCTCCTTTTGCCTTTGTGACGACGCGGTGTTTTTCTTGGTGGTGCTGCAACTCTGACGCGCCTTTTTGTGCCGCCATGGCAACGACCGCCGCCGCTCGTTCGTATTCAGCCAATTTAATTTTCAACGACTCCGTTTCCCTTCTGAGTTGGTCGACGTCTTCTTCGCCGTCGTCCGTTCTGCCCGGCGCGGCAACCGTTCGTTGCCCAAACGCGCCTCGATCTCTTACCGGAGCACCTAATAACATTCGGTTCCCGCGTTGGTTAGAAGTGACCAATTCACTCATCAATGCCAACGTTTCCGCCTCCGGACGCATCTTACTTTGGTCCGCGTCCGTGACGTTCGGTGAGACGTGGATAACTCTCGGCCAACCGACGACGGCTTGGCCACCCACCGTGACCCACACGACATAACTCCCAGCTTTCGAGAACATCGATCGGAATTGGCCTCGGATTTGGCTTCCTCCTCCCGAGGAAGTAGATTTCGAGTGAACCTCCTCGAATCGCACATCTCTCGGTCCAGATGCGCGAACTTCGAGCGTTTGCCATTCCTTCCAAACAGTAGCGTTGCCAAATCGGTCTCGTGCGTGCATTTTGATGGTGAGCAAATCGCCCGCGCGCGCATTGATCTGACCAACGTTCGGAGTGATACCAGAACTGCTGTTGGAAGAAATAAACCCTTGGTCGTCGTGTGCACCTTCGACGGTGGCAATGCAATGCGCCGCCGCCGCTTGGCCGGGCGATACGCGAACTTCGATCGGCGCGCCTTTGACCGGGTCTCTTTTATACCCGGACCAGACGTACAAGGTGTACCTCCCCGCCACTCTCGCTTCGAATCGAACGTCGCACGATCCATCTCCAGCTTCCACGGTTTCGATTTCTGCTGGTCCCGCGCCAGATGCTTCCACTCGGAACGGTAAGGAGTCCGGATACGCTTTCAAAACGTTGCCGAATTTGTCGCATCGCAAAATTCTCGCGATACCAACCATGCCAGCTTCCAAATTGCGCAATCCGGAGGCGTCGATTTGACATCGGTTCGGATCAGCTTCCGCAGCTTCACAGATACCCAGTAACGATCTCCTCGAGTCGTCCGCAACCAACTCGATTTCGTATTTGCCAGCGATATCGACAAAGTACGAGACGACGTACGACCCGTCACCTTGGTCCAAGATGGACCCTTCGGTTTTGACAATCGTATCCTCGCGCCTTTCGACGCGCTTGTCCTCGGCTTTGATGATGGAGGTAACAATGCATTCAATCGGGGAGCCGCCCATGCGCAAGCGATTGCCTCGATAATCACGCGCACGTATGATAAACGAGGAACGCTTACCTGCGACGCACTCGGTCTTACCGGAACCGGTGATTTCAGAGAGTGGTAAGCAAATTTCAGCCGGCTTGACGTCGCACGTAAACGGAGAGCCGACTAACGGCTCGCCGTCGAGGTTGGCGAATAAAGTGTGTCGACCAACCTCTGGCCAACGAACGACCGCGCGATAACGGATTTTATCCTTAGTTAACTTCAACGGAATAATTGAAGAGACGCCAGATGGGGATAATAACCGAGCGCAGACGGCTTCTTTACCGCCAACTTCCCGATGCGAGGCGTCAAAGTCTGTCGATTGTAACGTAAACGCGGTTTCTGCCCCGACAAAGAACATTGGTTTGGATTCCAAGCATTTCAACGTCAACGCGTTCACTTTACCGCGGAGGCACTCGATGATACCCGTACTCGAAACGTCCTGTGATTTCGTACCCGTCGCGCCGGTGACGAAGGAGTTGAAATACATGCGAACGGATTGTTTTGGTTTTTCACCTTTTTCCGGCCAGCATTTCAAGTGTACGGTCCACTTACCGCTCTTCGGTAAAGTAAATCGTACGGAGTAGGTCCCATCCGCATGATCTTCGACGATAGCTTCAACTTCTAAACCTTCGTCGATAAAATCGTTCGATTTCAAGACAATCTCCACGTTATCGCCGCCTTCCAGTCTCGCGTTGCCGAAGGAATCATTCGCTAAGAAAATCGCGTGCGCAGGAATGCCCACGCGAACTTGCTTCTCGGCCAATGCGTCGCCTTTCAAAACGGAAGTCTTCGCGTCAATTTCGTTCGCAACTACTTGTAACACTTTCGGGAAGCCGGTGCAGATTTTCCCGTCTACCGTCGCGCGTATAGAGTACGATCCAGCTTTAGTAAGAGTACCCGAGAATAGTTTTTCGTTTGTATTCGTTGCGTTCTTCTTCTTCGCGTCCTTCTTTGAGGCTTCTCGCAAGAGTAAATCGCTCGCACCGGCGCAATCAACGCGGACTTTTTGGTTCGCGTCGAAAGAACACACATTCCCATAGGCATCAAACGCGTCCAAGTAGGCGTCAATTTCTCGTCCAGCTACGGCAATTAACACATCGCCTGCGCGTTCTTTCACGCCTTCAACTCTCGCCGAACATTTTGAACCATCCGCCGCGCCGGAAACTAAATCGAGTGTAATCGGCGCCCCTCGGATGGGCGATTCGGCTTTGCCGCCTAATTCCCACCATTTCTTTTGGTTATCGGCAGTAAAGACGAGCAATGTGTACGAGCCACACGCGGTAGCACGGAATCGAGCCACCGCACTTGGTCCGTACTCATCGTTTGGATTGAAGTTGTCGATAATCCCAATATCTGCTTCGACTGTACCCGGCCCATCGCCATCAGCAACGATGGCGAAAGTGGACATCAAATCCTCGTGTTTCGGCGGCGGTACGATGTTTCCATGCTTATCCGCACAAATCATTGGAATTTCAACGACATCTCCCGAACGCCAGACGTATTTCTTCAGCGGTGTTTTGATAATCTCGTACTTCTTTTCCTCTTCAGCGGAGGCTTTCAATTTTTTCTTGCCATCGCCGGCCGTGACGATCTCCTTCCTCGTTATGGCGTAATCGAGAACAGCGCACGATTTCGGGTCAACTTCACCCGGTACCACAATAATGCGCGCTTTTCGTTCTTGACCGGCACATGTAATAGACAACTCGTGTGGAGATGCTTTCAAACACGTGTAGCGAATGGCGTAAGACCCGTCGCGTAAATCTTCAACTTTCGCTTGGATGGGAATCTTTGAAGTTCGTTTATTCGCAATGTCCAACTCATATACCGCGCAGTTAATCTTTGCACCGCCTTTAAAGATGCGCTTGCCGGCTGGGTTCGTAGAAAGCATGATAAATTCGGCTTCAATACCCGCCGTGGCTTTTTGCCACCCATCGCCTTCCAATTTGGAAGATGCAAGGACTACGATAGCACGATCTGCGGCACGACTGCGCAAGTCGTCATCTTTGACCAAGTTGCAAATTTGATCCGCATTAGCAGGTGGTAAGGCGGCGATGATTCCATCGGCGACGTCCACGTCGAGACCATCGAGAATTTTAGCCGAGACGTCTGGTTCCAGGGCACCGGCCGCAAAAACGTTGGCCACCGCGGAAGGTGGCATGTTCTTGATCGCTGTTCGTACCGTGTCCATGTCGCCAGAAATGCTCGAGAGAATTTCGCCAGATCTGAACGGATCGGCCGCGGCTAAGATTTCTGAAACGCGCTTGATGGCATCTTCGTCATCAGTTTCCAAGATCGCGCGAATAGCAGCCGATGCATCGTCTAAAGACAAATACTTCAAGCATGCCGCCGCCGCTTCCGGCGTCATCTTTAACAACATTGCTGCTCTCTTCGCTTCTGACATATTCGTCAAGATATTCGCCGCAGTTTCAGGTGTCAACGCAGAAACGATATCGGCCGCGTCTTTCGGCGTCATGTTTCCAATCGCTTGAGCGGCAACCTTCGCGTCCATTGTTTCGAGACAATCGATGCACGCTTTCTTCGACGTCGCTTTTTGCTCGGTGTCATTTTGCGTGTGAACGTTGTTGCCTTCGTGCCACAACTTGAGCAAACAATCCGCGACGACGCCTCTCGATTTCGTCGTTTCGTGTTCAGCTTGCTTTTGGTTCGCCCAGTTTGGACCGTATTTCGATAAACTTTCTAAAGAGGAAGAGATGGTTTTCGGCGTCGCTTCCTTCATGGACGCATTGGCCAAGATTTCCGTCCCTCGTTTCGGCGATAAGTTGTGCAAAATCTTCCCTAAATCTTTCGATTCCATACGCGAATAGACTTTGGATCTTGTCGGTTCTCGTATGGAATACAGTAACTCACTCGCCGCGTGTGGGTCTAACGGTAACAGCGCTTGTAAACGCAAAGCGACTTCGTCTGGTTTCATAAGCGCCAAGGCGGCATTCAATTTCCTCGCGCCTTCCGGAGACTTGGCAAACATGGAGGACATCGCACTTGCGCTTTGCTGTGGCGTCAATTTTGAAAAGATTTCTGCCACTTTGTCGGAGGTGTATTGCGAAAGAATTGCAGCTAACGCCGACGGAGGTTTGACGCGTCGCAAAATGTCCATGACTTTATTTTCGTCTTCAATCATCTTCAGCGCTTCCACCGCGGATTGCGGATCCAAAGCGCCCACTAAGGAACCCGAGGCTTCCAAAGACAAATTTTCCAAAATATTCGCGCGATCGCCCCGTTTACAGGACGCAAAGACTCTCTTGGCATCTTCCAATTCCATTTGAGAAATGGCTTCTGCGAGTTTCTTTGGGTTCATGTTAGCAATAATTTGCGCAGCGCGTTCAGCATCCATGGTCGCCAAGACGGCTCCAGCAGCCGCCGCTCGCATGTCAGCGAGAGCTTGCGCGGCAACCTTCGGTGGCACACCTTCCAAAGATTTAGACGCTCTAAGAGTAGCTGACTTGGATGGTTTTACGCCATTTGCACCCCACCTGTGCTCTTTGATTTCACCCGATGAAGATGCGCCGCCGCCGAGCACTTCGCCGCTCAAGTTCACTGGCGGCGGGGAAACCACCCCCGTCGCCACCAAATTCTCCGCCAAATCCGCAATCTTCGTCCCAATA
>MDSZ01178989.1_pt1 | contig 16850 bp, 16 predicted proteins | sample 811201 | NCBI WGS metagenome assembly MDSZ01 (sample SAMN05326647, study PRJNA326480) | marine metagenome | isolation source: seawater | place: Indian Ocean: North | collected 2010
AAAATTTAACAAAAAAAAAGTCTTTTATTTAAAAAAACTTTAATAATCGAGCAATTAATTCAATAGTTATTCAATGTAAAGTAAATAATCACCTATTGAATTGTGGAAAAAAATAACCACATAAGACTCATGAAAAATGAGGCACCACTGCAAAATTTAGCTGATTTTAACAATAAATCCCTATTAATTGTCGATGATGACAATCCTTTTAGAGAGAGATTAGCAAGAGCAATGGAAAAAAAAGGATTTGAAGTTATTCAAGCTGAAAGTGTAGAAAAAGGCAAAATTTCGGTGAAAGCCAAAAAACCAGGGTTTGCTGTTGTGGATTTAAGATTGGCTGATGGAAATGGATTGGAGGTTGTAAAAGAAATTCAATCGTTAAATTCCTCTAGTAGAATCATTATGTTAACTGGATATGGAAACATTCCAACAGCAGTTGCTGCTATAAAAGAGGGTGCAATAGATTATTTGGCTAAACCAGCGGATGCTGATGATGTAGAAAAAGCCTTATTAGCCGATCCATCAAAAAAAGCAGCCCCACCTGAAAACCCAATGTCTGCGGATAGGGTTAAGTGGGAACACATTCATAGAGTTTTTGAATTATGTAACAGAAATGTTTCGGAGACAGCAAGAAGATTGAAGATGCACAGGAGAACTTTACAACGGATCTTATCTAAAAGATCTCCTAAATAAGCTTCCTAAATTTAAAGATTTTTTTAGATAGAAACGTAAGTAAGGAAATTTTGAAAATTTCTGCCAATAAAAAAGGAGCAGCTCCCATTTGAAAAATTGGTTTATCCCAGCCTATTAATATTCCTAACCAAAAAAGACCAAAAATATAGATTGTTGAAACTGAAAATATTAATTTTAAAAAAATTATAAAATAATTATTTTCTATTTTAACCAAAGAGGCTAGATATGTGGCTAATAGAAAACCAATCAAATATCCCATAGTTGGACCTGTAAAATAAACTAAACCTATTCCTCTTTCCGGAGAATTTGAAAAAACTGGCAAACCTAGAATACCTTCAACAAGATATAAACCAATTGTTGAAATTGCGATTTTATATCCAAAAGCAATTCCAATAAATAATACAACAAATGTTTGCATCGTCATTGGTACTGGATAGAAGGGTATTTTTATTTTAGCTGAAATTGCAAGAACTAATGAACCAAAAAAAATAATAATTAATGATTTTATTATTTTTGTTTGAGAATTTTGCTTTATTAGTTCCATAAAAAATAATACTCTTATTTTAATCTATAATCTATAATAATTTACAATGTCAAAAATTCAAAAAACAGATCATTTTTATCTAGTTGATGGGTCTGGTTATATATTTAGAGCATATTATGCATTACCACCTCTAACTAGAAAGAGTGATGGGTTGCCCACAGGAGCTGTTAGTGGCTTTTGTAGTATGCTTTTTAAACTTTTAGAAGACTCAAAATCGAAAGAGAATTTGCAAAAACCTACACACTTCGCTGTTATATTTGACTCAGCAAGAAAAACTTTTAGAAATGAAATTTATAGTGAATATAAAGCTAATAGGGCAGAAGCTCCTGATGATTTAGCTCCTCAATTTGAATATATAAGAAAATCAGTTTCAGCATTTAATTTGCCCTCCGTAGATTTAATAAATTATGAGGCAGATGATTTAATAGCAACCTACGTTGATATGATTTTGAAGTATGGTGCTAAAGTAACGATTATATCCTCAGATAAAGATTTAATGCAATTATATAAAAAAGATGTGAGAATTTTTGACCCAATGAAAAATAAATTTATTTCAGAGGAAGATGTAAAAAATAAGTTTGGTGTAGACTCTACTAAAGTAATTGATGTTCAAGCGTTAGCAGGCGATAGTAGTGATAATGTACCTGGTGTCCCTGGAATAGGAGTCAAAACAGCAGCAGAATTGATTAACGAATATGGTAATTTAGAAACGCTTTTAAAATCTGCTCACAAAATAAAACAAAATAAAAGAAGAGAAACATTAATAGAAAATAAAGATAAAGCAATTATCAGTAAAAAATTAGTAACACTAAAGCACGATGCACCTATAAGAGTTGATTTAAAAGATTTAAAGCTAAGAGAGATAGATAAAGAAAAACTTTACACATTTCTTAGAGAAATGGAATTCAATAGGTTATTAAGTTCTGCAATATCAATATATGGGGAGCCAAAAATAGATAGTTTAACTATTGGGACTGAAAAAAAACCAATTCAAAATTCAATCGATAAAAAAAGATACGTTTTGATTTCTGATTTAAATGAAATAGATGATTGGATTAAAGAAGCTGAAGAAGCTGGAGAAATTGCAGTTGATACAGAAACAAGTTCTTTAGATCCTCATCAAGCAGAATTAATTGGTATCTCGTTGAGTTCTAAAATTGGGAAAGCGTGCTATATACCTATAGGTCATAATTCGAAAAAAATTTTAAAAAAAAACTTGGTTCTAAATAAATTAAAAAATTTACTTGAGGATCCTAGTATTAAAAAAATAGGTCAAAACATAAAATTTGATTTCATTGTTTTTTTTAAAAATGGAATAAAACTATATCCTCTAGAAGATACCATGCTCATGTCGTATGTTCTTGATGCAGGTAAAAATAGACATAACATGGATACCTTATCCGAAATCCATTTAGGGCATAAAACTATCGCTTTTAAAGAATTGGTAGGCACTGGAAAAAAAGAAATAAATTTTAAAGAAGTGGATATCAATAAAGCAAAAGACTATGCAGCAGAAGATGCTGATATAACCCTAAGGTTATATAAAAAATTCTACAAAAGTTTAAAAGATGAAAAAATGATAAATATCTATGAGCTATTTGAAAAACCAATGCTTAATATTTTAGCTCACATGGAAATTGAAGGAATTAAGATTGATAATATGTTTTTAAAAAGTTTGTCATCAAAATTTAAAAATAAAATTGAAAAAATTCAAAAAGAAGTTTTTAAAATTTCAAAAAAAGAATTTAATATTGCATCCCCGAAACAACTAGGCGAAATTCTCTATAATGATTTAAAAATTGCAGATCTTAAAAAGACAAAGAAGGGAAGTTTTGCCACTAGTGCCTCAGTTTTAGAGGATCTAGCTTTCAAAGGGCATAAATTCCCTCAACTTATTTTGGATTGGAGACAATTATCAAAATTAAAAAATACTTATTCCGATTCTTTACCAGAGCACATTAATCCTGTTACTAAAAGAGTACATACCTCCTTTTTACTTGCTGCAACTACAACAGGAAGATTAGCATCAAGCGATCCAAATTTACAGAATATTCCAATTAAATCTGAAGATGGAAAAGATATCAGAAAAGCTTTTGTAGCTGAAAAGGATCATGTTTTGATTTCTGCAGATTACAATCAGATCGAAATGAGAATTCTAGCAGATCTCGCAGATGTAAAAGAATTAAAAAAAGCTTTTAAAAACAACGAGGATATTCATTCACTTACTGCAAGTCAAATTTTTGGTATTGATATTAAAAAAGTAAATAAAGACCAAAGGAGAAAAGCTAAAGCCATAAACTTTGGAATTATCTATGGTATCTCTCAATATGGTTTAGCCAAACAAATTAATGTCACAAATTTTGAAGCTGAAGAATTTTTAAAATCATACTTTGCAAAATTTCCTGAAATTAAAGCTTATATGGATAAAACGATTAAATTTTGCAGAAAAAGTGGATACGTAAATAATATTTTTGGAAGAAGATCTCATTTTATTAGTATCAATGATAAAAATTATAATATAAGGAATTTTCAAGAGCGTGCTGCAATAAATGCACCTATCCAAGGATCAGCTGCAGAAATTATGAGATTAGCAATGATTAGACTGTTTAAAAAACTCAATGAAGAAAAAAATTATAAAACTAAAATGCTACTACAAATTCATGACGAGTTAATTTTTGAAACACATAAAAATGAAGCAAAAAGAATCAGCAAAATTATAGTTGACGAAATGTCTAGTGTGTCAAAGAGCGATCAGCATTCTTTCTCAATACCTCTCACAGTAGATTTGAATATTGGCAATAACTGGGGTCAGCTTCACTAAATTTAATTTAATTGCCCAAATTAGAACAATTTAGTATTTTTAAATTGATGTATGCATAAAGAAACAATTGCACTTGTAGATGATGATAGAAATATTTTAACTAGTTTAAGCATTGCATTAGAGAAAGAAGGATTCAAGGTTCAAACTTATATAGATGGTGAGAGTGCCTTAATAGGGTTAACAAGAACTCCACCAGATCTAGCTGTGATAGATATTAAAATGCCAAAGATGGATGGTGAGGAATTGTTAAAAAAGTTGAGAAAGAAAACATCTTTACCTGTTATATTTTTAACATCAAAAGATGAAGAGGTAGATGAATTATTAGGATTGAAATTAGGTGCTGATGATTTCATCAAAAAATCAGGAGGATTCTCTATCAAAGTTCTAATAGAAAGAATAAGAGTTCAGTTAAGAAAAAAAGATTTTGGAAATACTTTGGAAGAAAATAAGAGCATTATTACACATGGAAAACTTAAACTTGATCCATCACAATTGGAATGTGAGTGGGATGGAAAACAATTACCCGATAAATTAACAACTACAGAATTTCTTATTGTACAAGAACTAGCAAAACGTCCAGGTATTATAAAAGAAAGAGCTCAGTTGATGGATATAGCTTACAGAGAAGATACTGATATCGAGGATAGAACTATTGATAGTCATGTCAAAAGAATAAGAAAAAAATTTAAAAAAATAGATTCAGATTTTTCAGCTATTGAAACTAGATATGGTAGTGGATATAGGTGGAATGTTAGTTAATGTTAAGTTACTTAATAAAAAATTTATCAATTTTAAGAAAATTTTTACTAATAAATTTTATTTTTTTTACGATTATAGGATTATTTACGTTCTTATATATTAAAAATGTACAACCTAATTTGATAAAAAAGAAATCATCAAATCATATAAAAATAATAAACAATACAATAGAAAATTTAAATAGATTAGAAATTAATTTTGAAGAGGAGGACGTTCGTAGATTTTTATTTTCTACAAGATTCATTTTTCAGAGTCTAGATCGTGTAATATTTTTTAATAATGAATTAGATTTAGTTGGTGATACTGATACACTTGATTTAGATCCAAGATCATTTTCATCAAGATTAGATATTATTGAATTAGAAATATTGAATGAAGAAAAAACAAAAAAAATTACAGAAGAAAAAAACATCAATATTGGAAATAATAATTTAGTATCTTTAAAAGATATATTGTTTAATTACGCTGGTTCAAAAAATTATGGAATTCCTTTTACATTTACTCAACAAGAATTTAACAACTTTAAGTTAACAACAATAAAAAATGTATTCAAAGAGGAAAAAAATATTGGGTATATCGCGATAATTGAGAATGCTAATGATATCAAAGCTGCAATTGATGAAAGGAAAACTTTTATAATTCGAACAGCATTTGCAGTTGTAATTGTTATATTTATATTTTCATATGTTTTAAATAGATATTTTTTAAAACCCATTCGAAATATCGTTAATTATACCAATCAAATAAAGAATAAAGAGCATAAAAAAAAAATCAATATAGAAGATCTTAAGACAAGAAATGATGAACTAGGACTACTTTCAAAATCACTTGATGATATGACACTTGAGCTTCAGAAAAGAATTTCTCATGCAGAAAACTTTTCAACAGATCTTGTTCATGAAATTAGAAATCCTTTAGCTTCTCTCAAGAGTGCTTCTGAAATTCTTCATGATACAAAAGATATTGATCAGAGGTTACGATTAGTAAATATACTTTCTCATGATGTCCAAAGAATTGAGAGGCTAATAACTGATTATTCTCAGATTTTAAAAGATGAAGTTGCACTAAGTAAAGAAAGATTTAAAAAATTAGATTTAGTACCTATTATTCAGTCAGTGGTTGATGATTACAACAATATTTATAACGTAAAAAGAGGGATAAAAATCGCTTGTATTAATGATGGTAAAAAATCTTATTCAATTAATGGTATAGAAAACAGAATAGAACAAATAATTGCCAATTTATTAGACAACGCAATATCCTTTAGTGATGATAATAAAAATATAGATGTAAAAATTTCAAAAAATTCAAATAATCAGGTATTTATAAACGTATTTGATGAAGGTCAGGGTTTTAAAGAAAAAGATACAACAAAAATATTTAACAGATTTTATAGTAATAGACCCGATAAGTTTGGACAACATTCTGGTTTAGGATTGAATATAGTTAAAAATCTTGTTGATCTTCATAAAGCAACTATTTCTGCTTCTAATCGGAATGATAAGAAAGGTGCAAATATAGAAATAATATTCCCAAGACAATAAAGATATATTGATTAAATAAAATATTGTTGTAGAAAACTCACCATGGAAGATTTTAAAGTAAAAGATATTTCACAAGCTGAATTTGGAAGAAAGGAAATTTCTATTGCAGAAAGTGAAATGCCAGGTTTAATTGCTCTTAGAGAAGAGTATGGAAATAAAAAACCTTTAAAGGGAGCTAAAATTATAGGTTGTTTGCATATGACTATTCAAACAGCAGTTTTAATTGAAACTTTAGTTTTTTTAGGGGCGGATGTTAGATGGTCATCATGCAATATTTTTTCAACCCAAGACCATGCCGCTGCTGCAATAGCAAAAGCTGGAATACCAGTATACGCTTGGAAAGGAGAAACTGAGGAGGAGTACATCTGGTGTATTAAACAAACAATTGAGGGAAAACAAAATTGGAAGCCCAATATGCTGTTGGATGATGGTGGTGATTTAACTGCTATGATGCATGAAAGTTATAGAGATTTACTTAAAGAAGTAAAAGGAGTCTCAGAAGAAACTACTACAGGAATTAAAGCTTTGAATAAAATGGAAAAAAATAAAACTTTGATGATACCAGCTATAAATGTAAATGACTCAGTTACAAAGTCAAAATTTGATAACCTATATGGATGTAGAGAAAGTTTGGTAGATGGTATTAGAAGGGCAACAGACGTTATGATGTCAGGAAAGGTTGCAATAGTTGCAGGTTTTGGAGATGTAGGAAAAGGAAGTGCTGCTTCATTAAGACAAAGCGGTGCAAGAGTTTTGGTTACAGAGGCAGACCCTATCTGCGCATTACAAGCTGCTATGGAAGGATATGAGGTAGTCTTAATGGATGATGCTATTGATAAAGCTGACATTGTTGTAACTGCAACTGGAAATAAAGATATTGTTACGGCTGATCATATGAGAAATATGAAAGACAGGGCGATATTGTGCAACATAGGGCATTTTGATAATGAAATTCAAGTTGAAGCTTTAAAAAATTATAAATGGACCGAAGTTAAACCTCAAGTTCATGAAATAGAATTACCGAGTGGTAAAAGAATAATTTTATTAGCAGAGGGAAGATTAGTGAATTTAGGATGTGCAACAGGTCACCCAAGTTTTGTTATGAGCGCTTCCTTTACTAACCAGGTCATAGCTCAAATTGAACTTTGGAATAATCATAAAAAATATGAAAATAAAGTATATGTACTTCCCAAACATTTGGATGAAAAAGTTGCTATGCTACATTTAAAAAAAGTTGGAGCTAAGCTTACAAAGTTATCAAAAGAGCAGGCTGAGTATATAAGTGTCGAAACTGAAGGTCCATTTAAATCAGATGCCTATCGCTATTAAAAATAGCAAAATAGATATTTCTTCTGAGGAGTCTACAAAAAAATTAGCAAAAAAATTTAAAAATTATCTTAAAGTCGGTGATGTAGTTTTTCTATATGGAGAAATAGGAGTAGGCAAAACAACTTTTGTTAGACACTTGATTAATGAGTTCCAAAAAAGCCAAAATTTGAGTTTAGAACAGGTAACAAGTCCTACTTTTAATTTATTAAATGAATATAAATTGACAAATTTCATAATTAAACATTATGATTTGTTTAGAATTAATAATGTATCTGAATTAGAAAATTTAGGTTTATTTGAAAATAATGAAAATATTATTACCCTTGTAGAGTGGCCTGAACTAATAGATCCTAATATGTTAAAAAATAGAATCAATATAACATTTAATTACGAAAATGATCTTAAAAATAGATCTGTAATGATTAATGGAATAAATTAATATTTTAAGATGAAATTTTCTAAAGAGTTAAAAAAAATAAAAGGCGATGCATCATTTAGAAAATTTTATAGAAATAAAAAGAAAAAAACAATAATTGTATTTGCAAAAAAAGAAAAAAGAAAAAATTTGTTAGTTTATGATGCAATAAATCGTATATTGATAAAGAATAAACTTAAAGCCCCAAAATTATTTCATGAAAATTATAAAAATAATTTTATTGAGATAGAGGATTTTGGATCAAAAACTCTTTTTGAGGTTTTAGGAAAAAAAAAAAACAATTTTTATATGTTCAAAAAAATAATTCAGGTATTGAATAAGATTCAATCAATTAAAGAAAAAAAAACAAAGGATTTTTATAATAATAATTATATTTTAAAAAAATATTATTCTACGATTTTATTTGATGAAACAAATTTATTTTGTAAATGGTATGTACCAAAAATTTTACCAAAAAAAAAAATTAAAAAATTTAACGAAAAATTTAGATATGAAATAAAAGAATTATTATCTAGTTTAAATTATAAAAACGATACGTTTGTTCACAGAGATTTTCATGTTTCAAATTTGATGTATGATAAAAATAAAATTTGTATTATTGATAGCCAAGACGCTTTAATAGGAAATAGAGCTTATGATTTAGCGTCTTTAATAGATGATGTAAGGTTTAAAACCTCAAATTTAACTAAAAACAAAATTTACAAGGAATATTTAAAAACTAACAAAAAAATAGATAAAAAAAAATTTAAATCAGATTTTGATATTTTGTCTGTTTTGAGGAATCTTAAAATAATAGGAATTTTTACTAGACTAGCAATAAGGGATAATAAAAAAGAATATATTAGATTAATTCCATATGCTTGGCGAATGATTAGTTTTAGAATGAATGAAAATAAAATATTTTATAAATTAAGTTTTTTATTAGAAACTTATTTTCCAAAATATATGTATAAATAATATGAAGATAAAAGCTGCTTGTATATTATGTGCAGGGTTTGGCAAAAGATTAAATCCTATCACATTTGATACCCCCAAACCATTACTGAAAATCAATAACGAAACTGTTCTTGAAAAATGTATAAATTTAATAGAGTCTTTAGAAATTAAAAAGATCTATTTAAATACGTATCATCTTAAAGAACAAATTTTTAATTTTTTAGAAAAAAAGAAATTTAAAAGTAATATAAAAATAATAGATGATGGAAAAAATATATTAAATACAGGTGGAGGATTGTTAAACATGATGAAATTTTCAAATGAAAATGATTTTTTGGTGTTTAACCCTGATACTATCTGGAACAAGTATTATAAAGAGGAAATTCAAAAAATGGAAAAGATCTATTTTTCTAAAAAAATTGATAATATTCTAATGATGGTTAACAAAAATTTAAGTTACGACAAAAGTTTAAATGGAGATTTTTCTTTAAGAAACTATATTATTTCAAAACAAGAGCCTAGAAATCATATTTATATTGGTTGCCAAATTATTAAAAAGAAACTTTTAAATAATTACGAAATAAAAAATTTTTCAATTAATGATGTATGGAAAGAGTTAGTAAATAAAAAAAAACTTTTTGGTTATGAAAGTTTTAAAGATTTTTATCATCTAACCAATCTTGAAACATTTAAAAAATTAAAAGATCTTTAGATCTTTGATCATCTAAATATTTACCTTTAGTTATTTTGCCTTTATTATCTAAGCTTAATAAAAGTGGATTTCCTGTTGGTATTTCCAAATTAGAAATTTGAATATTATCTAATTCAAATAAATATTTACATAATGCTCTTAATGAATTGCCGTGAGCAGAAATTAGAATATTTTTATTTAAAAGTTTTTTTTCAATTTCAAATTTATAAAAATCTATAACTCTTTCGTAAGTATCTTTAAGAGATTCGGTGCTAGGGATCTTATCTTTCGGTACGGTTTTATAAGCTTCAATATTAATTGGGTGATAAGGACTATCTTTTTCTAAAGGTTCAGGTTTTAAGTCCCAGGAGCGCCTAATTTCATATACTTTTTTTTCCCCAAACTTAGATTTCATTTCTTCCTTATTTAAACCTGTAAGCGATCCATAATTTCTTTCATTTAATTGCCAAGCTTCTCTTGAAATATTTTTATCATTCAATACTCCTTTAATTATTTTAAGGGTATTTTTTGCTCTTAATTGAATTGAAGAATAAAAATAATCTATAGATATCTTATTGGCTTTAATCAGCTCCCCAGCTTTTTTTGCCTCTAAAATCCCATTATTGGTTAAGTCCACATCAACCCAACCAGTAAATTTTTTTTCAAGATTCCACGTACTTTGCCCATGTCTAACTAAAATCAAAAAACTCATGTTGTTATTTCTAAATTATATTTATAAATAAAACTATATATTTAAATGATAAAATTTTTTTCAAAATATAAAATTTTTTTTTATCTAATAAATATCTCTTTGATTATTTTATACCTTTTTCCAGGAAGTTTGTTGGGATTATTTATTTATGGAAATAAGAAAATACAACCTCAAATAACTTCAGATTTTATTATTTCATCGAATCACTTTTATGTATTCATTTTTATAACAGTGGTAGGTTTTTTTACTTTTATAAAGCAAAATCAAGTTAAAATTTTAATTATATACCTAATCAATTTATCTTTAATTCTTGAATTACTTCATATTATTATACCCGAAAGAAGTTTTCAATGGTCAGATTTATTTGGAAACTTATTAGGAGTAGTTGTTATAATCTTAATCAAAAAAATTATTGAAAAATATGAATTATTTAAAAACTAAAACAATTATAATATTTTACTTTTTATTATTTGGATGCTCATCAATTCCATCGAATACATCTAACAGCTGCAATATTTTTAATGAAAGATATCTCTGGTATAAGCATACTAAAAAAGTTGAACAAAAATGGGGTACTCCTATTTATATTCAGTTAGCAATTATAAAAATGGAGTCCGATTTTGATTGGTTAGCAAAACCAGCAAGACAAAAAATTTTTAAGATTATACCTTTTAAGCGGCCTTCTAGTTCATTTGGTTATTCTCAGGCAGTGAAAGGAACTTGGGAACAATACAAAGAAGAAACAGGAAACAAATTAGCATTAAGAGCTAGATTTAAAGATAGTGTTGATTTCATAGGTTGGTATACTAATAAATCAGAGTCTATTTTAAAAATTTCAAAAAAAGATGCTTTTAAACAATATCTGGCTTATCATGAAGGTTGGGGAAATTTTAAAAATTACAAAAGTAATCAAAAAGTAATTTCTTTAGCTAAAAAAGTAGAAAAACAATCTAATATTTATAAAAAGCAATTATTAGATTGCAGTAATTCCTTGAATAAAAATAAATATATTATTTTTTAGAGAGTTCTTTTTTCAACTCTAAATCGATTACATCAATTCTCTTGGTATTTTTTGCTAAAGCCAGGTACATAGATGGGGTAACATATAAAGTGAAGAAAGTTGAAATTATCATACCTCCTAAGATGGTTGCTCCCACAGCCAATCGTGAGCCCTCACCAGCACCTGGGCCTATATTTCCTATTACCAGAGGTATCATTGCAATCATAGTGCTCAATGATGTCATAATGATAGGTCTGAATCTCACTTCACAAGCCTCTTTAACAGCTGACTCAATATTTTTTCCTGCAGTCCTAATTCGATTAGCATAATCTACAATTAAAATACTGTTTTTAGTCGATATACCTATAAGTATTATTAGAGCTATCTGAGAGAAAATATTTACAGAACTGTTTAAAAATAAAATAAATACTAATCCACCGAAAATTGCCAAAGGAACCGTTAAAACGATAATGAATGGATGAATGAACGAGTTAAATGTAGCCGCCATTACTAAGTAGGCTGTGAGCAAAGCAAGTGCAAAAATTATAAATAATTCATTGCTGGTTTCCTTAATTTCTTCTGATTTACCTTTCCAAGTAATTTGATTTTTTGGGGCCAAATCTGCTATTGTATCTTCAAAGAATTTGATTGCTTCAGTTAATGTATATTCTTCATTAATATTTGCTGATATTGTGACTGCTCTTTGCCTGTTGTATCTTGCAAGTTGTTTTGCAGATCCCTCCTCTTTAAAACTAACTAAATTTGATAATGAAATTAGTTTTTCATTAGTATCAGAACGAACAAAAATTTTTGAAACTCCTTCCTTATTCCTTCTATCAGATAAATATTGTTGGACAATGATTGGATATTCTTTACCTAACTTATTGAAAGTTGTAATTTTTTTCCCACCGTAAAGAGTTTCAAGAGTTTCTCCTATTGCTTTAGTTGAGACCCCTAAGTCTTTAGCTTTATTTTTATTGATAACAAGTTTTACCTCTGGCTTATTTCGATTGTAATCTGATTCAATTCTAGAAAGATTTTTATTTGATCTTAACTTTCTTATCACCCTTCTTTGAATTTCCTCAAGTTCTTCATATGTACTCCCATAAATAACCATTTGCACTGGTTTATTATAATTTGAAACCCTTATTGATTGTGGGGAAATCGGAAACGCAAGCGCTTGAGGTAAGGTAACTATTTTTCCTATTGCTTCTCTTAAAACAACTTGTTGTCCTTTTTTTCTATTTTTCCAATCATCTAAAAGTGCGATTATTATAAAACTATTGTATGAATTCGCAGAACTACCAAATCCTGGTACTCTCATGATAAATCTTGAATATGGACTATCCTCTGCTTGTAAAAGTGGAATTAATCTAGCCTCAACTTTTTGTGCTTGTTCTTGAGTATATTCAAAAGAACTACCTTCATCAGTTGCTCCAATAATTAAATAAGCACCACGATCTTCCATTGGCAACAATTCTTTTTTTGAGAAATTAAATAATAATATAGAGCAAATTACTATGAAAATTATAAATACACCTACGGATTTAGTTCTTTTAATAATTATATCTAATGTTTCATTGTAAAAATTTGCAAACGATAAAAATATTTTTTCAAATTTTCGTATAAAAGCTTTTTTTGAATTTTTTTTGTTTAAAAATTTACTTGCCAGCATAGGTGATAAAGTAAGTGCAACAAAAGAAGAGACAACAATCGAAAACGATAGCGCAATCGCAGTTTCTCTAAACAATGTCCCAGAAATTCCATCAATAAAAATTAATGGCAAAAATACAGCTACTAAAATTAATGTTGTAGCGATAATTGCAAATGATATCTGCTTTGATCCTTTATAAGCTGCTACTAGAGGGGTTTCTCCATTTTCTATTCTTCGGTATATTGCATCAGTCATAATTACAGAGTCATCTGTGATAATTCCAATGGCTAAGATAAAACTCAGAAGAACAAAAATATTTATTGATAGTCCAAAAATATAAAGACCTAAAAATGATGCTATCAAGCTCACAGGAAGAGCAATCGCTGGTACTATTACTGCCTTTAGATTTCCAAGAAATAAATAAATTATCAGTACCACCAAGACAAAAGCAATTAAAAGGGTTTTATAAACCTCCTCAATAGCTGCCTCTACATAATTTGCTCTATTAAATGAAACTCTTAAATCTAATTCACTTGGTAAAGATTTTTTAACTTCTACTATCTTTTTTTTGATGTCTTTAGAGAGCTCGACTGTTGAAGCCCCACTTCTTGCATAAATACCTATTCCCACAGTTTTTAAGTTTATTTGATCTTTTGTTTGAGCCTTAAAAAGAGTTTTTTCTGAGACAGGTCCAAATTCAATATCAGCAACATCAGATAATAATATGACTTTATTATTAGTTTTTTTTATTGGTAATTGTTTAATTGAATTAATGTCATTGTATGACTTATCTAAGTTTAATGTTAGGTCAATGTTATTGGCTTCTAAAGTACCTGCCGGGAGGCTTATGTTTTCCCCACGCATTGCAAATTCAACTTCTTTAATTGTTAAATCATTTGCAGCAAGTTTTATTGGATCTATCCAGACTCTGATGCTCAGTTCTCTTAAGCCGCCAACAAGAATTCTTCCAACATTTTTAATGCTTGAAAATTGATCAACTAAATATCTTTCAGCATAATCTCCTAATTCGAGATCACTCCAAGTTGCAGAAGATAAAGACAACCACATTGTTGTAGTAAAACCTGCGGCTCTTTTTAATATTTGAGGAGGATCAGATTCTGATGGTAAATTATCCACAACTCTTGCAACTCTTTCTCTAATATCATTAGCAGCATTGTCTAAATCAATACTAGTGTCAAACTCAACATTAATTGTACTTCTTCCATTTTCCGATTTAGAGTCTATATTTTTTATACCTTCGGCACCTCCAATAACGTCTTCGACGACTTGAGTAACTTCTTGATCTACTATTGACGCTGATGCAGATTTATAATCTACTTGCACTTGAACTACAGGTGGCTGTATTCCATTTGGTAATTCTCTAACTGGTAATTTCCAAAAAACAAATATACCAAATACAATTAAAATTAAAGACATTACCCATGAAACTGCTGGTCTTTTTATACTTAATTCAGTTATAAACATTTATTTTGTAATAGGTTTAATTTTTCCTCTAGGCCTTACTTTTTTTAATCCCTCAGCTACAATTATTTCTCCCTCACTTAATCCTGAGATTATTTCAATATTTCTATCACCTCTCTGACCTGTTATTACCTCAGTTTTATTTGCAATATTTTCGTCATTTATTTTGTAAACATAAGATTTATCACCTTCTATCATCACGCTTGTATCAGGCACACTTAACGAATTTCTGAGATTAAATTTCACACTCACCTCTAATAGTGACCCTGAAATTAATTCTAGATTAGTGTTCTTTACTTTTATTCTAGACAATAGACTTCTTGTATCTGCATTAATTCTGCTTGATACAAAATCAACTTCACCCGAAAAAGTTTTATTTTTAAAACTAGATAGTTTTACTTCAACTGGAAGACCTTTTTTAATAGACGCAGAATAATTTTCAGGAATTTTTATATCTGAATAAATAGTTGAATTATCGTCTAATGTAATAATGAATATATTGTTAGATACGAGAATATCTTCTGTAAGACCAGTATAGCCAAGCACTCCACTAAATGGAGCTATTATATTTCCACTTTTTAATTTTATTAATATATCTCCCTTTTTAACAAAATCTTTTAATTCTAAATCTTCAAAAAGATCATTTTTTTTAATCTTAAAAGTTTCAGACTTTTTAGAAATCGCAGTACCAAATGTTTCTATTTTTTCAGCAAACTCTTTTTTTACTACTTCTGTTACAATTATTCCAGGAGGGGGTCTTTTGCTGAATTTTTTTTTGAAATGATTCCCAATCATTGTCCTGCCAATAATTACTGCTGCAATGATTAGAAAAAATATCAAAATTATAGATATAGTTTTTGTAGATCTTTTCATAGTCTCTTTAAATTAAACCGTATTCAGCCCAAGAACCATCATAAATACTGGGTCGATATTTATCATTTATTAAGGAATAAGCTAGTGCCAAAACGCACGCTGTTACCCCTGATCCACAAGAAAAGACTACATTTTTTTCATCTAGATTTTTTAAAGAAGACAGAAAAATTTTTTCAAGTTCTGCTTTTTTCTTAAATGTTCTATCTTCATTTAAACAATAGTTGAATGGTATACATGAAGAGTTTTTTATACTACCACTTTTCAACCCTTCTCTTGGTTCTGGAGCTTTTCCCTCAAACCTCTCCTTACTTCTTGCATCAATCACTTCAAAATTTTTGGTTGTAACATTTTGATTTATTAAATCTTTATTTTTAACCAGTTCTTTATTTTCTATACTTTTATATTCTGATATTTCGATATTAGAAATATTATTTGTTATTTTTTTTCCTTCCTTTAACCATTTTTTAAATCCTCCATTTAAGACATGAATTAATTTGGGATTATGACCAAAGTAGATAAAGTTAAACCAGCATCGGCATGAGCTCACGACATCAGAATTATCATAAACAACAACTCTATCTTCATTTTTAATTCCCATCCTTGAAACTATTTTTTCCCACTCATTAATATTAACTAGCATATGCGGAAGATTTGTATTTTTGTCTGAATTTTTGTCTAGATCAAAAAAAATAGATTCTGGTATGTGTTTAATTTTGTATTCTTCGAAGCCGTTCCTTTTTGTTTGCGGCATATGCCATGAGCAATCAATTATTTTTACGTTATCTATATTTTCTTCAAGCCAATCAGTTTCAATTAATGACATTTTATCTTTTTTCTAAATATTTTTGATGATATTCTTCGGCAATACAATAATTTTTAAGCAAAGATATTTTTGTTACAACTTTGCCCAAAAATTTTTTATTTACTTGATCTAAGATATTTTCAGCGATTTTTTTTTGGTTATCATTCAAATAAAAAATTTCACTTCTATATTGTGTGCCAATATCAGGTCCCTGAGAATTTAAGGTAGTTGGGTCGTGAATTTCAAAAAAAATTTTTAAAATTTCTTCATACGAGATTATTTTTTCATCAAAATCAATTTTAACGACTTCAGCATGATTTGTATTCCCAGTACAAACTTCTTTGTAAGTGGTTTTTGAACTATTACCTCCGCAATAGCCAACTTCTGTTTTGATAACACCGTTTATTTTGCTGAATTTGATTTCAGGCCCCCAAAAACATCCAAGTGCTAAAACTGCTATTTCCATTGATTAAGTTTTAATTTAATTTACAAATTATTCATATGCTAAGTAAAAATCAATTGGGATTTTTGTACATGTTTTTGTCCATTTGTGCATTTTCATTAATGGATTTAA
>MDSZ01199430.1_pt1 | contig 16844 bp, 11 predicted proteins | sample 811201 | NCBI WGS metagenome assembly MDSZ01 (sample SAMN05326647, study PRJNA326480) | marine metagenome | isolation source: seawater | place: Indian Ocean: North | collected 2010
CCAAATGGCATGTGGCATCAGTTTGGCAACTTACCAGAGAGCCCCAATAAAGGCATCTTTATGGAAATTGGAGATGTCCCAAAAAACTGGTTAAGATATCATTATGATGTAGTAATCAACAACAGCGCTTACAATAAATATAACGTTGATGGTGAGGGTCCGTTTGCGTATCAAAATGTAAAATCTTTAACAGATTTGTTTGGATTTAATAAAACATCTCAGCAGGCTAGACTTGGACAAATTCAAGAAGAAAAAACAATTAGAGAAGCAGTTGTGGCTGTCCCTTACATTGTTGAATCAATAGAACCAAGCATTGAAAGAAAATTGAGTAAAACTTATCTTAAAGAAAGAAAGAAATTTATTAGCATTGAAAGATATAAAGAAATTGTAAACGACAATTCTTTAAATGCAGCTGGAGAATCAATTCGAAAGCTGGCTCAAAAAATGGAGAGATACGTATTACCCCCGCAATTAGATTTTGTTTCTAATCCAAATCTAGATCCTATCGCAATGTATATTTTTGAATTTGAATATAAAGTAACAAAAGATGATTTAGCACATTGGTGGCAGAACACCGCACATGAAGATTATGCAAAAATGGAATTTGAAAAACAATCTATAGCGCATGAATTATTAGACACAGAATTGCTAAATGCTGATATACTAGCTGATAATGAAAACTTGCGCTGGATGGTATTTAAAGTGAAGCAACGTGCAGAAACAATATACGAAGATCTAACGATTTCACAAGCTACAGAAGGAATTGCGCCCAAGTTCTTAAATGTGCCATTTAAAAATAGCAAATTTACTGGAACACCTATTGAGGCATTTAATAATCAAGAAACTTCATACAATATTGGATACAACTGGCCGTATGATTATTTATCTTTTGTAGAGCTAATTAAAGTTGATACTAAGATTTTATTTAAAAACAATAACATAATAAATGCAAATTTGATTTCTGGCTCGACTGTTATTAAGCCACTTGAGCTTGGAAAAGGTCCTATAAAAAATTATTCTTTCCCTCTTTATAAAGAGGTTACAAATCACACCGTAACTACTAAAACCAAAACAGGTTCAAGAAGGATGGCTAAAAAATCTACTAGGTCGAGCAGAACTAACAATCTTCAAAATACAACAAGCCGCGTACAGCGCACTACAAGTCGCAATAATAATGGCGGAAATAACTCTGGCGGCGGCTCTATGGGCGGAGGAGGGTATTAAGAATGGCTAAAATTTTAGATAAAAAAGAGCAAGTCATAGATTTTCAACTTTCGCCATATGGCAAGCATTTACTATCAGTAGGAAGTTTTCAACCAGTATACTACTCATTTTTAGATGACAATATATTATATGATGCGCAATCTGCAGGAATTCAAGAGCCACAAAATAATATCAAAAAAAGAATTAAAGAGGAAAGTTCGTATCTTGAGACAATGATTAATTATGGAGATCCCTCTGAGAGAACACATACACTCGAAATGGATGAGGATGAGGTATTCACTTTTTATTCTCATCAAAGAACCCCTTCGGCTAAATTGCCGCAAGAAAACTTAAGAAAAAACATAAAAGCAATTGGAGATGCTTTTTTAGAATCTCAAAATAAAAATTCTCATCCTGCATGGAAAGTGGCCATGCTGCAAAGCGAAATTAGTGCAAGCACACAAGCTGATGAAAGAAATTCTATAGAAATACCTCAAATATACATAACTGCCTCATATACAAAGAAAGTAGTTCCGGCCGGCTGGGATCCAGATCCTAAGAACGTGCGAAATTTATTTAATAGAATTGGACCTTTCTCAGATGATACTGTTATTGAGTTAATAATGAATGATCCAATTGTCTATATGGAAGAAGTTAATACTCAACTATTAAATCATAATTTTGAAGTAGAGATTTTTTGTGTTAAAAAAGATCAGCCAACAAGCAATGCGGTTTCTGGAGGATTGCAAGATACTTTTGAAAGAAAGTATTTTCCAAATAAAGACTCTCAAGTGGTAAATGGGTTTATGGTCAAAGAAAAAGTTTCTAAATATGCCCCTACTTCAATGGATTCGCCGTTCCCCGCTGCAGCTAATTTCAATAACACTATCGATGATGTTTCTTACTATTTTGATATTGTTGTTGATCAAAATGTAAATCCTCAATTAGCTTGCAAAGGGATTAGTGTATTTGATAAAACTTCTTATTATATTGATCTAGACTTTGACTGCACAGATGAAGAGGATGAAGATATAATTGTGTTCGCTGATATTTATGGTATCACCACGGAGCCTGGCTTATGTCTTTAATTTTTTCAGGAAGCGCGTTTGGTACTTTTGGGCGACAGCTGCCCACTCCTATAATAGAAAAAATATCTGTATATGATTCATACCTAGAAGCTGAGTTGGGGCTTTATTTTGTCCTTAATGGAACTGACAATGACAATTCGCAGAGACTACAAATAGAAAGCGATCTTTCTACTTTACAAGTCTATGGAGTTACTGTCTATGGTGCCAATGAATCAGCAAATATAATAAATCAAACAAGCGATATATTCGAGAATTTTGCAGTAACTGCATTCGGAGGCTCTGGTTCTTATCTAAAATATGGCGCCGAAACAGGAGTTTATAGTCCGTCACTAGAATGGGACATAAGCGGCTCTACATTAAATAGAATAGCAGTTCAATCTGGACTTGATATGAATAACGATGGACTTTATGATCCCACCGCCGATCTCGCCTTAGCGATCCAAGCATCCGAAGTCACTAGTTCGGATTGGAGCAATTATGTAGAAACCGCAAACGATGGAGACACTTCTGCTAACTCCGGATATCCTATTCCATTTTCAGCATTGTACGACGAGTCAAATAATTTTGTAAGTACAATTCACGCAGACGGAAGAGAATGGTTTGATAGTGTAGTCACCAGGGTGTTTGATGCGATGATTGAAGCAGAGGTTAATACAGGTTCTCTTAACTACATGACAAATAAAGATAATGTTGTCAGCAACTACAACCCAAACTATACACAAGAAAAGTTTAACCCTAGCGATAGTTCTACGAACTGGATCCTTGGCGATGATAAAATGTATGATACTAATGGAAATGCCATACTCAAATACGGAGCTGCTATCCAGATAACGCCAAATTTCGGCAGTGATAACGTCGATTCTTTTTCACTAGCTGACGATAGTGTTAATATTTTTAATTCTACTGAGAGAGGATTAAATTCGTATTTTCAAAAAAGTATGACATTTTTTGCTTTCACATCTTTTATTGACTATAGCAATCTTGAGATTACAACGGGACTCGATTCCGATCAAACCCCGTCTGGAATTGGTTTTATAAAATCCTCCAGTATGACCGATTATATTCATTTTCCTCAAACATTTTTTCCCGATATAAATCCAGCACTGCTTCCAATACAAACTTCTGATTTAGCATATCAAAGTATTTTTATTGACGGAAATATAGATACATCTCCAATGGTTAGGTATGTGTACGAAGGCACAAACCGGCCTGTTTCTATACCTGTTATACAATCTATTACAGGGCAGTATTATGACACTAGCGCGCTGTCAATACAGGCAATTTCTACAGCGATTCAAGAGTTAGCTCGAAGGTATGCTAACACCACTGCACCTACTCAACAAACTGCAGAGGCTGTCACCTCCATGCAAGCTATATTATCAAAATATATTTTCTCTCCTCGTTTATTAATGGAAATGAATATTTATCGAAAAAGTTTTCCAGACAAATCAATTGCGATATATGAACAAATAAAAACAATTGTGTTGCAACTTAATAGAACATTAAAAGCAGGCGCCAAAGTTACAAAAGAATTAGTAACGAAAAATATTATTGTTGATAAAAGAGAAATTCCTTTGACTCCTTTGGCGGATTCTGTTTATGACGAAGATACTAAAGTTATATACAATGAAAATGCGTGCGTAAGCAGTGAGGTTTTAATGGCCTTGTCCGCTGATGGAGAGTCATTGCCAGCGGTCACAACGGCATATGTTTTATTTGACCAAGAGCGCGCTTTAAAATATAACAGTAATCTGTCTCAAGTGTTAGATGTCGAGATTATAGAGTCTATTTTTGGAAAAGAAATCACAAATCTTAGTTTCTATGTAAATTCTGCAACGGTAAGAAAATGGGAATTTATCTCAACGCGCGCAGATGGAGATTACTCAGATATAGTGCCAGAAGATTTCGTGCACGAAGTCGCTACCATGGGTTACCTTAATACAATGCCAGATGGACCGGCTGAACAACTGTCAGCGTTTGGAACAGGAAGTATTTGGTTTAATAATTCTTCAGAAAACAGCTCAACAGGAGCAGAACATTTAGCATCTAGCGAAGAGTTATCTCCAGATTTTCCAGAATTAGTGCAATATTCATATGTTGTTCCGCGCGCATGGGATATATATGCAAATACTGTATTTACTGGTTCAATTAGGAACCTTGAAGAAGCTTTAGAAGACGAAAGTACCGGCGCATCCAACGACGTCACGCTTACAAGAATTTATGATTCAGATAATACCCTGTATAATATTTCAGGACCGCCCTCTGATTATAGAATTCAATGCTTTGAAATTCAAGATATTAAAAAAACTTCTACAACGGAAACTTTTCCTAATGATAGGTTCATGTACTCAATTGAAGTTGAAGTTCAAGACAATAGTTTACAAGTAGTAAGCACGCTTACATCAAGTTTTCAAACTGCTATGCAAGAGTTTCAAGAATATGTAGAATATGCTGAAGAGCACTGTAGCTACAATAATATTGAAGGAAGGTTTAACGACTTCTTTGTAGCAGGAATATCCTCCGCTTATTCAGGTAGTTTGCCTTATCAATATCCATGGAACAAGGGACCAGCGTTGTATTACGCACATTTAGACCTTTTAACTTCTCAATTTGGTCATGATGTTGAAGCAATTACGATTCAAGCAAAAGAAACAGCCGCTTTAATCAATCCTTATAACGGACTTTTAGAAAATGTGCAAGAATTCTACACCAAGATGGAGGACTTTTATAATTTATATTATTCTGAATCTGGACAAATACCACAAAGAATGATAGGCTTAGAGGACACCTCTCGTTTATACCCTATTAATAATGAGAGTGACCGTGCTTGGTATCCATCTGCACGCCCATCGATTAGTTTTGATGTTATGGCTGAAGGAGTTGATCCCACGTGGAAAACTCGTTGGCGAAAACTGCTGGTTGATTTATCGGTTGCGCTCACCGCAGCATCGCTCGACTATGAACTAGGAGCAAGACAACGACGAAAAATATACGTTCCAGATACCCAATCCGGAGGTCAGGCTAACCTGATCGTTGGAGAAATGGATTTTTACTGGTGGCCCTTTCTTCGTAGTACTACAGAAGTTTATGACTGGTTTGAATCTGGTTTAAATTATGAATATCGCCAGAAACCGGGTCATGACAGTGGAACAACCGAAGAAGCGGCAGTTATTCCATCTGCTGATGAAAGAGTGCCCAATGATAGCGATCTTTGTTATCATTTAGATGCAGTAATGATATTGTTAGAATCATTAAGAAAATTTAATTGCTTTTTGCCCACTGATTCAAATGGCAATTCTTGGCCGCGAGATGTTCTTGTCAACATGTCAATTATTAATAAAGTTCTTTTAACTGACTATCAAGAGGAATTTCTTGAAATATGGAACGAGTATGCCACAACATACAGCCTCGTCTCAAAAGATATGGAAACATTAGCTGAAACGGTCACCGAGGAGGGAGGGTATTACAATCCATTCGTACCGCATGCGTCCACAGAGATTTATGATTATGTTGTCAATGACCTTGGTTATCGATCAAATTCGAACGCTGTGCTAAATATAGGGTGGACTTTCTTAAGGGCTCACGAAATTTACAACATAGGGTATCCCCTAAGTAGCGAATCCGGATTTTCAAATCGAAAAGATGAAATTTTAGAGATGTACGAAGAATATAACGAAAATATTACTGATGATTGGAACTCTGTTAATGGGTGGGATGGCGAAGATCAGTGGTTTGGTATGTGGTTTTTAGATTGGGCCGGCTTAGGATGGATGATTCCCGAATTTGAGAGAGATGCCACGGAGATATAAGGATGGATGAATCAAAGTGAATAATAAGGAGATAAGTTAAAATGGCGAGAAGTCTTAAAAAGAAATCACTTGCGGGCGGGCGCCTTGTAAACCCAGTAAGTCCTATAGGGGGAACCGCTTTAAAAAGTGGACCGACTAGCACGACTCTTAGGATGAAAGTCACGAAAGTAAAACAAGCATATCAACATTTTTCTGACAAGCATTATTCTGTATCTGTAGACAATAACGAAATTGTAGAAGAGGCCCAGTGCATTTTAAGTGTTGTTGGGTGTTCGATTCTAGATATGCCCAGTCGATATTCTTTAATGCAAGATCAAACCGATAAAGAAGTTTTACAGAACATTGATGTTCCGATTTTTCAAGCAGCAGAGCTTAAGCCAATGGCTATATCTGCTATAAATAACATGGGTAATAACAGTAACGATCCATTCTGGAATTTAGATATGGGTCCTCTTTTAGCCACTAAAAACTTAGATGCAGCTGTTAAAAAGCCAAAACAGCAAAAACAATTTGACGCGTCCCAAATAGCTGCCGAATTGGTTAGCTATAATGAATCATCCCTGACCACTACGTTAGCACCTTTTTTAGACACAAATAGGAGAAAATTGTAATGGCCGGATTTGAATCAGATCGAGCAGCAGACGGTATTAAGCCGGTTTCTCAATTCGACTTGGGTTCGAAAACTTTTGGTGGAGACGGAAGGCTTGGAGGTCTTTTTGATTATACTGAATTTGCTGTTTTATATGACATCGCATATAACAATACAGCCGCCGGTACATTTGAAAACGTGCCTAACCAAACCACACGCGCGGAATTAAAAACCCGAGAATTAGATGAAGAGACTCTAGAAGATAATACTTTTGAAATGTTTCAGAAAAGAGTTGGAGGCACGATAGAAGATTTAGCGGCCAAGGGAATAAATTATAATTATCTAGTTAGAAGCAGTGCCCCGCCTTATGATGGTTTTTTTGGTGAGGAAGCGCAAAGTACTTTCACCGACAGTAGACCATCGATTTCAATATATTATACCTATAGTTATCAAATTACTGCCCCAGAATTTACAATTGTAGATTCCATTGCTGACGACTCGCCTTTAAACGGGTATGATTATGACGCAATATTAAACTGTTCTTTTGATGGAGACGAGATAGCTACTTATGATTCTAAATTTGGCTCTATTAACAATTCAGGTTCAGTGTCTACTATTTTAGAAGAATATATAAATAATATAAGCATGAATGTTGTAAACACTAATTTTGCAAGTTGGGATACCCCTAACACGGTTCGTACTCGCTCTTTAAGAATGAAATCAAATAATCTGTTAGTTACACCGCTCGCTGGTGCGGGAGTGGCTACTGCATTAACAGGCGCCTTTGAGCCCCTCTCCTCTCAGTTAGGTATGGGCGGAAGTACAGTTTCCGCTGGTGGCTCTAGCGGCGGCGGCGGAGGTTCTGCCGGCGGCGGAGGATATTAATGTTTAAAAGAATACGATATATAAACAACAGTACAATATCTGGCAGTAATCCACTTAGAGATGAGTGCGGAATGATGTGGGGGGTAGATAATGATAATTTAGAGGCTGGATATGTTTTTAACAATCTAATTGAAGACAATTTTAATGAAGATACATCAAATACGCTTTTATACGAGAACACTGATGGTGGGGACAACTATTCAACTTCTGGCAAAATAAAGATTTTTTTAAGCGATTATGAAAATGTTACAACCGCTTCAATACGCCCAGCCGCGCTTCCAGCAATTCTTCCATTATATAAGGTTCCTATCCGTGCGTATGGTGTTGGCAGCGAGTTTGAGAGCGATAGTGATTGGCAGCAGTTTATAACAACTATATATTCCGTTGGTAGCTTTGAAGTGTTTAATTTTGAAGAAAGCCGGCCATATACAAGTTTAGAGGCTAAAAGATTAGAACAAATATCCGAAACAGCGGAATATTCAATAATGAGGGTTAATCCTAAATATAACTATCATTTATCTTCATATGAAGCTTACGCAAACAAAATATCCGAAAGGTTTATAATAGATATAAATTCTTTAATGTATGCCAGGAATTTTAAAACGGAGACTGACCCAGAAGCCGTACTAACGTCCTCGTATGGATTAAACAACGTTATTGCAACCACTTTAAACAGACATATCCCAGAAAGTGGCTCTTTACCAATAGAAGTTTTTTCAGATACCTATACGGCAGTTTTTCCACCTGAACAAGCAGCTATGGGAGTCGATGATGATAGTTGTGTAACGTGGTTAGATACTACTTTTAAAATGAGATATTATTTAGGTGACTTTGTTGTAAATAATTCACTATCGTCCTCTGCGCAGGCGCGCGCAGACTTTATCATGCAAAATACGTATTTTGGAAACTGGGCAATGAACGAAGTCATCGGTGGCGATGGGATTCCAGAAAGAGATTTATTAGGAGCTAAATATCCATATTATAATGAGATAAAAATGGATTTGCCAACTGAATCAAAAACGCATTATCGAGAGATAATTGAAGAAAATTTATATAGTGAAAAATTTCTACACATGCTAAAAAGAACATTTGATGGTTTTCAGAATTCATATGCACAAGGCTCTGGTTATACTGTTGAAGACAAGTTTGACACTTTAGACATATATGCACAAATTCAAGAGTCAATTACCGCAGTCGCAAGATTAAATTATTCGGCGGATGTGTTGGATATGTTTGTTGATTCGTACAATAATGATATTGGCTCAACAATACAGGTAGGAAATTTAAATTTTAATGTATTTGGACCCCAAGGTTTTTCTGGCTCAACAACTCAAAATTTAACGTTGGATGCTCACGGCTATCTGCACGATGTTACTAGTAGTGCGCGTTTTATCAATACCGAAGTTACTTTAAAAACCATGAACCAGTTTATTGACTCAATTAACAATACAGCAATAAGTAGTCCGTTTCAGTGCACGGGACCAAATGATCTATACACCTTGTACGAGACTGCAAGAGGAAATTCTTCAGGCGATTTCGGAAACTATTCAGAAACTGTAGCATATCAAATTAAAAAATTTAGAACAATTGATAACTCAGTAGTGCAAAGTTGGTGGTTTTATAATAGTACTAGTTTGTCCGAAGAGCTTTATTTTCAAGATTCTCAAATAAAATATGGACACACATATCGATATGAAATATACGCCTATAAATTAGTAGGGGGATTCAAGTATAGTACGCAAGATTTGCGTATCACTAGGATTATTGGCACAACTGAATTACCGCATGAAGGCGGAACTAAGACTTATAATTGTTTGGAATTTGTAAATCCAAACGGATATCAACCGATGCCGGCCCTTTATCATGGAGAAGATTCAACAAATACAGAGGTAATCCCCTTAGAGACCACTAGCTCCTTTGCAACTGAAGCACAAATTTACACCACGGAATCATATTTAGCTGACTTTAATCTATACTACGAACCGGGACTTAAAGTTGTTAAAACAAAAATAGGAGAAAAAACGTGCACCATGCTCGATCATCCCGCTAACCCATCTACAGTGATGCCGTTTCAAGTCATAGATGATTCAAAAAAGCTTGGGTTTTTTGTAGATTACGCAGAATTTTCATCTCACAACGAACAGGGAGAAAAATTTCCACAAATTCTAGATAATTACAAATATCTTGAACAGTACATAAGTTCATATGACATGCTATCTAGTTCGTTGGGCGGCTATAGATATATGTCTGAGAGCCCCTCAAAGCCTATTGAATTATGTGTTTATCGTAGCACTAAAAAACCTAATTATCTTTATGAGATTCCTAAGTATAAAACAATTAATTTAGGAGATAATGAGCTGTATTCCGATATAGAACAAATTACAAATTATATTTTTTATGATACTGTAGAAACAAATCAAAAGTATTACTATGCATTTTCTTTTCGAAATCAACATGCAATTAATGGCGCTATTGAAAACATGATTGAGGCTGAATTAATAGATGACGGCGGGTACATTTACTCTACATTTGCAACTATTACACAAACCGATCTAGACAATGAGTCAAATGAATTAAACAATGTAAGCCAAGAATTTAAAAAACTATTTCAAGTAATGCCAGCTGTTAGGCAGATAATGTTTAACGAGACTGATGTAGATCCTTCGCTAACTGGAAACGATAACCTATCTTTATTAGAAGTAGGAGATCCTACATTAGATGAAACAATTTGGGGACAAGAGTTTAAAATTAGACTAACCTCAAAGAAAACTGGTCGTATGATAGATGTAAATCTTACGTTTGAATTAGAAGAAGAGAAATATTGATGATAATTAATATGAGAGAAACAAAATGTCCTTTTTAGATAATGCGGGAACTATCCAACTTGACGCAGTTTTAACTGAACTTGGCCGCAAGCGTTTAGCTCAGGGAAAATTTCATGTCGCTAAATTTGCGTTAGGTGATGATGAGATAGATTATACGTTGTTTGATCCTGCAAAAGAAGTAGTTACTTCTAGCGGCAGCATTGGCTCTGGTGACGAATTGCAAAATTCAATTTTGTCCCAATCTTGCTTTGAAGCTTTTTCTGGTGAAACGACTGCTATAAAATACGGCTTAACAACATTCAATAGAGATGATATATTCTTTATACCTATCTTGCGTATTAATGACAAAGTTAACGTTGCACATAAACCGTGGGAAGATCGTTATTACTTTTCTGTAAATGATGAAACAACTAAAAAACTTAAAACAGCGCTCGGAAGAGAAGACTATATACTTGAAAATTTACAAACAATGAAAACAAAGATAATAATTGAATCCGGGCTTAGCGGCTCTAGCAGTTCGCTTCTTTCTACTATAGGAAGAACTGCAGAGTATAGAAAATCTTATATCATCGATCCTGGATTGTTGGATCTCTATTTTAATGTATTCTGCGATAGCAGGTTTTTTACTAAAGTCTACGGACCCGGACCCAGATCTACATTTAAATCAAAAATCGCTGTTTCAGAAGTAGAAATAGATTTTTCACCAATGGCTGAAACACCACCAAACAGCTTACGACACATAGTGGACAAATTTAACTGTTATTCAGTACGGGGCGCATTAAATAACATACTCTATAGAGATGGAACAATAGACGATAATAAGCTTTCTTCTTTAAATGGACCACGTGGTAGTGTATTAGCGCTTAACTTTTCCCTTAAACCGGAAATGACTCACTTTTCTTCGTCGCCTAGAAGCGAGAAATATAACATTTTTGGCTACACTGATCAAACTTTATTTGACAGCACAAACAAATATGATTATATTGATACTACGATTTATGTTGAGGGGTTATCTTCTTCATCGCGAATTCAAATTCCACTAAGGATCATTCGATATGCTGGCACGTAAAGATGGAATATAAAAAACAACTATATATTGAGCAACAAATCAAATTTATACTATTTATGTTATGAGAGGATTATAAATGAGCACCTTTTTAGATAACTCGGGCGATATCATACTCGACGCAGTACTAACAAAGATTGGTAGAAAAAAACTATCACAAGGAAATTTTAAAATTGTTAAATATGCGATGGGTGATGATGAAATAAATTATGCACTGTACGACAAAAACAACGTTAGTGGTTCTGCGTATTACGACTTAGAAATATTACAGACACCAATCCTGCAAGGCTGCACTTCCGATACAGCTGAATTGAGATTTAAATTAGTTACAAACACAAACAATAATTTGCTATACATGCCAGTTCTTAAACAGAATACTAAAATTAGCACTGAAACTGTTTTCCTACATAATGGAGTGCTTTTAGTAGCAGTGAATGAACAAACAAAAGAAAAGCTTAATACTGCTATTGGCAAAGATTCTTGCGTTGAGTCTATGTCTACTACGGGTCGGATGCTGTGCATTGAGTCTGGACTTGATACCACTTCATTGATAGCAAACGCTGCAAACAGAAGCTTGCTTACTAGTCAAAATATGATGGATAATCGGTATCGCGTTGAAGTGGACACAAGGTTTATTTCAAATGTTTTTGGACCACGAGGCGGTAAATTCACTAATACGTACAATAGCTCTACAACAACTTTTAGTTCGTTACAGAATGTACAAGCCGGCTCCAATGTTTCTGGTATGGCAAATTACGCATCTTTTAGTGTTGGCTCAGTTGCAAACACTGTATATTATTATGCAACATCGACCAAGGCCGATACTACACTGTCTGCCATAGCCGGACCTCGCGGAACAATTACAAAAATTAATTTTGGAGTCGTTCCTGGATTACGTGCACGTTCTTCTGCTTCGCGAAGCCCTCTGTGGTCTACACATGGAAAAATAAACGACACGCTAGCCGGCTTGACTATTGATCGTCTCGACACCATAGTGTATATTGTAGGACACTCTTCTGGGGCCAGCTTACAGGTGCCCCTTAGATTAGTTCGGTATGTAAGTGGATAAATTTGGAGATTATAAATAATGGCGACTTATAAAACTATTGGACCCGGTGATACAACCATTACAACAACTGTATTGCATGAGGCAATTCCGATCACTGGCTCTATTTTGAGCGGTACCTATGGAACTCTTTTAGAAGGCGATAATATTAAAAACTTTACACATGGAATGTTTCAAAGTGTGTACGATTATCCTTATCTAAGCTCTTCGGCGAATCACATTCTTGACATAACGTTTGGCTATAGCAATAACTCAGCGTTATCTGCTTCAGGAAATGTTCAAAACTCTAAAAAAATTAATATGTACAATGTACATGCGCAAAGTTTATTAGGATTTTCAGGTTCTGTCTGTGAGACGTTTGAATCTGATTTAGACATTGGGGATGACAATAACCAGATGAATGAAGTTTTCTTTATTGATCTCTCTAGGTTATTAGTTAAAGACGGTATTAAAAAGCAAAGTTTCTCTATGGCCCTGGGTACTGGATCCTGGGAATTAGTAACGTCCGGTACGCACGGAGGATCCTCATCTACATCTTATGGAGAGTCAGTGGTCGTTCTGACCGATGCATCCGGAGCCTTTGCCACCACTGTTGGGGGAGATTACGGCGTCTTGTATGAAAGCAATGCATCACCTGGCGGTGGAACTGCTCATGGCGTGCTGTTTTATGATCAAGGAATTGTCGTGCTTTCAGCGTCTGTGTTCGACTCTAATGCTGCCGATTGGTTTAGTGGACCAGGCACCTACAATTCAGGAGATCAATCTCTTGTATCTGCCCTTACAGGAGCAGCAATTTCAGGAACCTGCGATGCATTAAGGCACAGAATAGTAGATTTATCCTTCAACAATAGCGTTGAGATCAATTCTACTATTTACTTTTGCCGCGCTGCACATAGCGACTTCAACTACAGCTCTAATCCAACATATAAAAGTGGGAGCCAATGCGTTGTAAAAACCACCTCAGCAGACATGCCTGTAAGCTATATTACAACTGTCGGACTTTATAATGCGGCAAACGAACTTTTAGCAGTTGCAAAATTGTCTGAGCCACTTAGAAAGGATCCGACCAACGAGTTGACATTACGTGTACGCCTAGATTACTAGCATGTCCTACAAAAAGTTCAATAAATCCGATCTTATTTTGAACACAATGAAATCTCACCCTAGTTGTGAGTTTTTCATTTTTGATAGCACTGTGTATTATAACGCACGCCCAATTCAATCTGGAACAATGGCGGCCACTAATGCTTCCGGTGTTCGTGTTGGTGCAGAAACAAATGTGAGAAATGTGCCTTCCGGCTATATTAGTCTATACGAATACAATATTGATAGACCAGAAGTCAACACTGATCGATTTTATGGGGATACAACTGGGACTGGAAGTTATAGCGTCAAAGCAGCTGAAATGATCGCAGACGGAGACCCAACAGGAATTTTATTAAATAACGGAAGAATCTATCCTTTTATATCGAAACAATCAGCCGGCTCTACATTTAAAACAATCACTACAGATGACTATGCTACAGAATATATGTTTGGTGAAGTTATTACGGGGACCTACCCCCTCTCGGCATCTATTGTTCGTGAATACATTGTAAATCCTAGCTCGTCAAACAATACTCATTTTTACAGCCTAAAAAATAAGTTAAATTTTTACGGCGTACGCAGTCAGCATTATCGAGTTTCATCTTCGTATGGCAACAAAGATACTCAAACTCTTAATTTAATTTCAATTCCAAGTATTTTTTTCGGCTCACAGATTAAGCCTGGTAGCTTATCTTTAAAGTGGTTTATAAGCGGTTCTTTGATAGCAGAATTGAGAGATACAAGACAGAATGGAGAACTTCTTCAAATAGGTCCAGCTGGAAGCACTGGAAGTGGCTCTATAGCCGGCGTAGCCTTATATGATGAAGGGTTTATAGTGCTTACTGGTTCGTGGGACATCACTGAAGACTCCATGACTTTAGATAGTGCTGATCAAAAGCCTTCTTGGTTACATTATGGCGCCGGCGCAAATGATGGTGTTACACCAGATCTTTCAACTTCTTTCGATCTTTCGTTTAAAGGAACCACCGAAACTCAAGTTATGACAATGTTTGCCCATGCAAAAAGAGGAGAAACTAACTTTTCTACAAATCCGTCATATGCTACTTATGGACAGCAAGTACTGAATTATACGTCTTCGTATTTATATGAAGAAAACCCGGACCGAACCGTAGTCAATATTATTAGCTCAAGCGTTAGTGATTTTAGCGCATCTTTTGAAAGAGCAGTATACATTTCTAAAATTGCCGTGTATGATGAGAATAAGAAACTAATAGGAATGGCTAGCCTGGCCAATCCGGTCCTTAAAGAAGAATTAGCAGACATTACATTTAAGATTAAAGTAGACTTTTAGAGGTACAAATGATATTAGGAGTAGATGTCTCAACGAGCATCACCGGTTTTGCTATAGTGGCAGATAATGTATTGGTTTACTACGACTCGATAGACTTACGCAAATATAAAAACATTTTTCAAAAAACTGTAGCAATCAAAGAAAAGATCCTCGACATATTTGAGATGTATCAATTGGATAACGAAGTGCCACCCTGGCCAAAACCGATGAACGACGATTTAATTGAGCATATTTATATTGAGCAGTCGTTGCATATGTTCATGGGAGGCAAATCATCAGCAAAAACTCTTTCTCTTTTGACCCGCTTCAATGGTATTGTTTCATGGCTGTTGTTTGAGTTGTTTGAGATAGAGCCAAAATTTATCGGTGCTTCTTCTGCACGAAAGCAAGTAGGTATTAAAGTTCCGAGAGGACAAAAGGCAAAACAAGTAGTATTAGAAAAATTACTTGACACCGAGCCTACTTTCAAGATAGAATATACAAGTAAGGGCAATCCAAAGCCAGAATCATATGATCGGGCGGATGCAATTGTAGTCGCAAGAGCAGGATATTTACTTGAACAAGAACAAGAAAGCGAAAATACTGAATGATGCATTAGGATATTATTATGACAAAGGTAGCGAGTTACTTTTCAAATGTCCGTCATGCAATCATCACAAACATAAGCTCTCTGTTAATCTGGATAAAAACGCTTTTAAGTGTTGGATTTGTGATTATCGGGGTCGTAATATTAGGCGCCTTATTAGGCGCTTTGGTACGTATGTACAACTTCAGGCATGGGACAAAATTACAGGCCGCCCCGATCTTGAAAATTTTGCTGATTTGTTTGATAGCAGCAGTGAGAGACCAGTTCCGCAAAAGGTCGACCTACCACCAGAATACATAAGTTTATGTTCTGATCAATTGCCGGCAACCGGCACGTATGCGATGAAATATCTCCAGCAACGAGGAGTCACAAAAGCTGACATACTCAAATGGAAAATTGGGTTTTGTTTTAGCGGAGAATATAGAAATCGTATTGTAGTTCCATCATTTGATGATGATGGCGATGTCAGTTATTTTATCGCCCGCTCATACAGCGGGGATTCTTATAAGTATAAAAATCCACGAGTATCTAAGAACATTGTTTTTAATGAACTATATATCGACTGGAATAAAGATTTGACAATTGTTGAAGGAGTATTTGATGCACTTGTCGCAGGAAACAGCGTACCTATTTTGGGCTCTACACTCAGGAAAGACTCCAAACTTATACGAGAAATCGTTAGAAATGACACCCCAGTATTCATCGCCCTCGACCCAGACGCGCGAGAAAAAGAAAACAAAATTATTCAAACGCTTCTTAAATATGATATCGAGATGTATAAAATTGACGTAAGCGGATACGAAGATGTGGGATCAATGTCAAAAGACGTTTTTCTTGAAAGAAAAAACAATGCAGTATTTATCGATAGAGAAGACTATTTATTGATGAATTTGCTCACAGCTATATAGGAGAACATAATGGCCCGCAGAAAAAATACAAAGTTTGTTGACCCTCGTTATTTTATGGACGAGAAGATGGAGAGATTAGATGAAGGTCCTTTTAGGGCGGTTAGAGATGCAGCTGCTTTTGTGGGCAGAGGGTTGACCCCAGGCGGAATGACTGCGACCGACGAGGCAGCTTATCAAAATATGCGCGATGCGGCTGAACGTGTTTCAGCTGGCGACTCCAGCGCTGGCTACACCGGTGGGATTATGATGGCGTCGGCTCAATATCTTCATGGCTTGCCACCTGATCAAATTTTGGCATTAATGTTAGCTGCTGATTGGAAGGGTCCAAAAGAAGATTCTCAAACTAATCGAATTGTAGACATGTTGGGCATTCAAATTGTAGCTGATTTAAAAAATGCCGTAAGGGCTCTGATGAACAAAG
>MDSZ01247465.1_pt1 | contig 16844 bp, 15 predicted proteins | sample 811201 | NCBI WGS metagenome assembly MDSZ01 (sample SAMN05326647, study PRJNA326480) | marine metagenome | isolation source: seawater | place: Indian Ocean: North | collected 2010
ATTAAATATGTGAATTACATTTTTTTTAGTTTCAATTTTGTCTACATATGACTTTAAGGTATTTAAAATATAGGTTATGTTCTCTCTTAAAATTTGAGAACCATTCAGTTTCTTAAAACCCGTAATGTTAATAAATGTTGGGTTGAAATTTTCTGTAATTAAAATAATTTCTCTAAATGTATAATTTATTTTTTTTTCAATAAGATAAATATTTTCTTTAATTAAATTAAAAACTTCTTCGAAGTCAGTAATACTATTGTTATTAATTCCTTTTAGTGGGATCGTTGATTTATAACTAATCTTAAAATTTTTTTGTTCATCATATTCAATTACAAAAAAAATAAAATTGAATTCATTTATTTCAACATAAAGTGTTGGATGAGTATTTTTCATAATTTACTTTAAAATAAGTTGATCACTTATTCTATAATCAAATACTTCATATTTTTGAAAATTTTTTTTATCTTTTATTTTTAAGTAATTTTTAAGGCTTTTTATATAATTCTTAGGAGGAAGTTTAATTGTTTTTTTTTCTACGGTTTCAAGATCCCATCTATTTAACTCGTATAAAGTATATTTTTTAATTATATTTGTTGGAAAGTTAATTTTCTTTAAATTTTTATAAAAAATTTTAAAATCTTCTCGATTGCCAAAAACATATGGTAAATTTTCATAATCTTTGATTGCTTTGTATTCAATTAAGTCAGTTTTTTCACTTAAATAAAATTTTTTTTTTTTATTTTGTAAAATTAATACTGGTTTTTTTTCAAATATTTTTAAATTGAGTGTATCTGGATATTTTTTTTTAACATTAAAACTTTCAATAAAACTATTCTTCATAAGCGCTTTTTCAATCTCTTTATTTTTTAAAAATATGAGATTTTGGTCGTATAAATTTAATAGCAACATTTTTATCTCTCTATCTTTTAATAATGAATTATTCTCAATATTTATATTCTTTAAAGCAAACTTTGGAAAAGTTATTTTTTCCTGAGAGGTGATTGTTGTTAAAATAATTAGTAACGCTAAAGCAATTACAATTCGTTTATTCATCTATTGATACTTGCATCCAATAATATTTTCTCTACTAAATTTTCAAAGCTTAAACCTCTATAATTTGCAATTTCTGGAACAAGAGATAAGCTAGTCATACCTGGTTGAGTATTTATTTCCATTAAGTAAAAATTATTTTTAAAAAACTTAAAATCAGATCTGGTTACCCCTCTACAGCTCAATGCCTCATGTGTTTTTTTTGCAATAATTAATGCTTCTTTATATTTTTTCTTTGTTATCCTGGCGGGCATTACATGTTCAGTTTTTGCTTTTTTTGTATATTTGGCTTTGTAGTCATAAAATAATCTTTTTGGGATAAGCTCTATTGCTCCAAGAGGATTTCCATTAATTACTGCTACTTGTACTTCTTGTCCCCCGATATATTCTTCTAAGATTAATTCGTCATATTTTTTTAATAATATATTTATAGATTTAAGTAATTTTTTCTTATTATTACAAACTTCTACTCCTAAGCTTGACCCCTCATTAATTGGTTTTGAAACAATTGGGAATTTGATTTTTTTTTTGTTCAAATTTTTTTGAATTGTTTTTTTTTTAAAATTAGATTTGTTTAAAAATAGATATTTTGGAGTTTTTATCTTATTTTTAATAAAAATTTCTTTTGAGTATAATTTATTCATACAATTAAACGAACTAATCACACCTGAATGAGTATAAGGAATTTTTAAATATTCAAAATAACTTTGGGCTACACCATCTTCACCATCTCTTCCATGCAAAGCGTTAAATATAACATCTACTTGTTTTTTATTGATTAAATTAAAGTTTTTGAATTTAGGATCAAACTTTGAAACTTTGTAACCTTTTTTTTTTAGAGCCTTAATGCAAGCTTTACCACTTTCTAGGCTTACAGCTCTTTCGCCAGATGTTCCACCAAGCACAACTAATACATTTTTAAATTTTTTTTTACTCACCTAATATTTTAATCTCCAGCTCGAGCCTCTCACCAGTTTTTTCATAGACTTTTTTTCTTACTTTTGTAATTAAGTTTTCAATATCTAGAGATGTGGCATTACCATTATTTACAAAAAAATTGCAATGTTTTTGTGAAATAGATGCATCTCCCTCTTTGAAATGGTCACAACCAGCTTTTTTAATTAGCATCCAAGCTTTTTTATCATCACTTATATTTTTAAAAGTGCTTCCACAGGTTTTAATTTGGCTGGGCTGAGATAATTTTTTTTTTCTAATCAAATCTGATTGTTTTTTTTCTATCAAATCTTTTTTACTAACGGACCCTTTAAGTTTTGCTGATATAATTATAAAATCTTTAGATAAATTAGTGCCTCTATATAAAAACTTTATGTCTTTTTTTTTTATTTCTATTTCTGAAAAATTGTTTTTATCAATCACTTTAATGGAAATTAAAACTTTGGATATATCATTATCATAACAACCGCTATTCATTATGATTGCGCCGCCAATTGATCCTGGAATACAAGATAGAAATTCCAGGTTTTTTAAATTTTTATCTTTGGCAAAATTAGCTACTTTTCGATCAAGAGTGGCAGCTCCTACGTCTAAAACATCTTTTTCAATCAATTTAGTGTAAGAAAAATTTTTCCCTAATTTAATTACAACGCCTTTAACACCATTATCTCTAAATAAAGTATTAGAGCCAGCTCCTAAAACTGTTATTTTCAAATTTTTTTTTTAGATTCTTCTAAAAACTCTAATAATTGATTATTATCCTCTGCTTTATAAAAGTATTCAGCATTTCCTCCTAAATTAAACCAACTATAATTTGAGAGATTGACATTTACGCTGAAGTTGTTGCCAAACTTTTCTAAAAAATTATTTATTAGAGTCATAATATGATTTTATTCCCCGCATCCATTTTGATATTACTCCTGCTCCCATACCAATAATTATTTCATCACTTACTAAATTTTTTTTAAAATATTTGTTTAATTCTAATTCATTTTTTATAATTATTACTTGAGTTTTTGAATTTTTGGCAATTAGCTCAGCAAACTTGATTAAATTAAATTTTGAATTTTTCGTTTCGCCCGCTGCATATAATGGACATATGATTACTAAATCTGATTTCGAAAAACATCTAGAAAATTCGTCATTTAAAGATATTACTCTTGAATACCTATGTGGTTCAAAGACACTGATAATATTTCTTTTATCATTTACGTTGTTAACGCCCTCTAAGATTGAGCTTATTTCTGTTGGATGGTGAGCATAATCATCATAAAAATCATTTTTATTTTTTGTAAATACTTTGGTCATTCTTCTTTGGACGCCAGAGAAATTTTTAAGTGATTTTTTAATTTTTTGAAAGTTCGCTCCAAGATTAATACAAACTATAAAAGCAGCTGCAGCGTTTAAAGCATTATGTTTACCTAATAATTTTACTCTTATATTTTTAATAATAATTTTTTTTTTTGCTTTGTTTCTAAAACTTAGATCAAAAATAGTGCTATCAAAACTATATTTGATTTTTTTAATTTGATAATCAGCTTTTTTATTTTGCCCGTAAGTCAATATATTTTTATTTTTAATTTTATTCAAAATTTTTTTTACATTATTACTATCAATACAAACTATTGATTTACCTGTAGGTGGAGTTTTATTTATAAATTGTATAAATGATTTCTCCAAATTTTTATAATTTTTATAATAATCAAGATGTTCATGATCTATGTTAGTAACAATAGAATAATTTATTGGTAATTTTAGAAAGCTACCATCTGACTCGTCAGCTTCCAATATAGCCCACTCTCCTTTTCCAAGTTTTGCATTACTTTTTAAGGAATTGATTACTCCGCCATTAATAATCGTTGGATCTAATTTTTGATCAGATAAAATTTTTGCAATCAAGGACGTTGTCGTAGTTTTCCCATGAGATCCTGTGATAATTATATTTTTTTTCAGCGAAACGACATCAGCTAATACTTCGGCCCTAGAATAAATCGGAATTTTATTTTTATTTGCAAACTTCAACTCAGGATTATTATTTTTTATCGCAGAGGATTTTACTAAAATTGTTGCTTTTTTTATATTACTAGTAGAGTGGCCTATGAATATTTTAATACCTAGTTTTGTGCAACTAATGGTATTTTTATTTTTATTTTGATCACTACCTTGAATAATAAATCCCATATTTTTCATTATTTGAGCTAGACCACTCATTCCAATACCTCCAATGCCTACGAAGTGAATGATATCTTTTTGACCTAAATTAATTTTTTTCATTAATAATTTTCTTTAATTGAATATCTAAATTACTAAAGATATTTTTGTCAGAATATTGTCTTTGATTAGATAAAATTTTTTTAATTATCGTTTTATCTATAAAAATGGAATTCATAAGATTGTACAATTGATTTTTAATATTTTTTTCATCTATTGAAAACCCAAAACCTTTTTTTTCATAAAACTCAGCATTTTTATATTGATGATTGTCTGCTGATGAAGGTAAAGGAACAGATATAAAAGGAAGCTTAAAATTTATTAATTCTCCTAAAACTGAGGCGCCTGATCTCGTAATTACTAAATTAACCTTAGAATAGTAATTAATAATATTGTCAGTAAAATTGAATATTTCAAAATCTATATTAGCTTTTTTGTAAAACTGAGATAAATAATCGTTTTGATTACTTTGACATTGTTGATAAACCTTCACCGGTATCCCTGATTTTTTTAACTTTTCAAAAACAGGTGGTAATTCTTCTGCAAAAACTTTAGCTGCTTGGCTACCGCCTAAAACTAAAATTTTTATTATATCAACTTTATCAAATTGCGTTTCTCTTATATCTGAATTTAAAATTTCCTCTCGAACTATGTTGCCAATTTCAAATTTTTTGTAATCATATTTTTCTGGTATACCCTCTAGGTTCTTATATGAAACAAATATTTTTTCTGCAAAAGGTAATAAATATTTATTTGCTTTACCTATAATTAAATTATTTTCGTAAATAACGAATTTAATTCCTAAAATTTTAGCTGCAACACAAAGAGGGAACGAAGAATACCCACCCATTCCAAAAACTAATGAAGGCCTATTAAATATTAGATAAATAATGGATCTTAGAGTTGAAAAAAAAATAATGATCAAAGAAAATAGAATTGTAATAACATTCTTTTTTACTAGGGGCGATGAAATTATTTTTTTTAAATCAAGATTTTGATGATTTATCAAATACTTAAATCCCCTTTTATCAATTGTTAGTTTAACGCTGTAATTTTTTTTTTTAAGATCTTTTGCTAAACTATAAGCAGGAAAAACATGACCACCTGTTCCACCTGTGGCAATTAATATTTTATTTTTAATCATATAGATAAGATTTATTTTTTGTATAATTTAAAACCAAACCTGCTAAAATTGCACTCCCTATTAAAGAGGAACCACCATAACTCAAAAAAGGCAATGTCATCCCTGTTGTTGGCAATAAACTTGTGTTAACTCCAGCATGAATAAATGTTTGAAATATTAATAATGTTGCTAAACCACTTAAAGAAATTTTAAAATATTGATTTTCTTGATTAAAACAATTTTTAATAATTCTAAATGAAATATATAAAAATATTGAAATTATTACTACAGATACTATAGAACCATATTCTTCAGAGATAACTGCAATTACATAATCGGTATGAGCTTCAGGAACACTCTCTTTTAATACACCTTCGCCCATACCTTGACCGGTTAGACCTCCTAATTTTATTGCGTCAAGAGCAGAAGATGATTGAAATTTATCTCCCTGGCTTGGATCAAAAAAAGTTACTAAACGATTTGTAATATATCCAAATTTTTCTGGTAAAAAAAATAATAAAGAACTTATTGAAATTAAAAAGATAGAAAAAAAAATAAAAATATAAACTAAGTTTACCCCAGAGATGAAAACCGTTGCAATCCAACTTCCAATTAACAAAATTGACTGCCCTAGATCAGGTTGATCAATTAATAAAATAATTACAGAAACCAATAATATAAAACTTAAAAGGTATTTCATTAAAGAATCTTTAAATTTTTCAAAAGTTAAAACTTTTGCAGTTATTAAAATAAAAAAAGGCTTTAAAATTTCAATAGGTTGTAATCTAAATAGATAAAGATCTAACCATCGCTTGGCGCCTTTAACCTCTACTCCAAAAACTGGCACTAGTGCGAGCAATATAAAAGAAATAATAAAAAATGGAGCTATGAGCTTCATCAAAAATTCTGTTTCAATTAAAGAAATTAAAATCATTATTGAAATAGCTAAAAAAGTAAAAATAAGATGTTTTGTAAAAAAAAAATAATAGTCTTTGTTAAGCCTTTCACCAGCTAGAGAAGATGTGGAAGAAAATGAAAAAAATAAACCCAAAAAAAATAATATAAAAAAATAAAATAAAATTTTTTTATCTATACTTCTCCAGTAATTAGTGAATAAAAATCTAAATAAATTTTCTGGCATAAATTTTACATAATCTTTTAAATTCTTCTCCTCTCTCTTCAAAATTTAGAAATTGATCGAAAGAAGCAGCAGCAGGACTTAATAAAATAAATTTATTTTGTTTTTTTTGTAATTTGCAATCTTTTAAAATTTGAATAATTGAATATTTAAGGTTACTGGTAATTGAATAATTTATTTTGCCATTTATCTGATTTTTGAAAAAATTAGTGTATTTTCCCACTATATAACATTTTTTTATATTTTTATTATATTTTGTTAAAACTATCTTATCTTTTTTTTTTGGTAGACCTCCTAATATCCAATAAATATTTTTAAGGCTAGACAATGCTGACTGCGTTGCTCTAAAAGAAGTGGCTTTTGAGTCATTAATAAATGTAATATTTTTTTTTTTATAAAAAATTTCAAATCTGTGTGGCAGGCCTTTAAAAGATTTCATAGCTTTTACAAACAGCTTTTCTTTAATTTTTAACAATTTAGAAAAAGCAAAAAGAAAGCTCATATTTTCATCATTTATATTTAGTTTTAAATAGTCATTTTGAATTTTAGGTTTAATTTTTTGATAAGTTTTAGTTTTAGGAATTATAATTTTACTAATAAATTTTTTCTTTAAAAATTTTTTTTCAAATTGTTTATTGATGATTGCATATGACTCCTTAGATTGATGACTAAAAATTTTTAATTTTGAATTAAAATAATGATTCATATTCCCATGCCAATCTAAATGATCATTTGTAAAATTGAGAAAAAAAGCATAATTAGGATTTATGAATTTTGAATGGGATAGTTGAAATGATGAAGCTTCAATTATTATAAAATTGTTTTTTTTATTTTCTAATTTTAAAATTGGAGTTCCAATGTTGCCACCTAACGAACATTTAAATTTATTTTTCTTCAGAAGATGATAGATTAATTTACAGGTGGTTGATTTTCCATTTGTACCTGTTACCACAATACTTTGGGATTGATTGTTTAATAAATAAAATAAGTCAATATCTGTAATTATTTTTCTCTCAAACCTTCTCAGATTTTTATTATTTTTTAAACTTATTCCAGGGGAAAGAATTATATAATCAACAGTTCTTATTGTTTGGCCTAAATTTTTAGCTCTATGTTTTTTAAATAAGTTTTTTTCATTATCATCCCAAACTTTAAATTTTTTTATTTTTTTCTTTTTAAAAAAACTAACTACAGATCTTCCAGATAAACCTAAACCATAAATTAGGAACGATAGTTCTTTAAGGTTAGGAATTTGAAGCATACCTTTACCTAAGTTTTAATGTTGCTAATCCAATTAATGCTAAAATAATAGCAATTATCCAAAATCTAATTACGATTGTTGACTCTGCCCACCCTTTTTTCTCAAAATGATGGTGTATAGGAGCCATTTTAAATATTCTTTTTCCTGTTAATTTAAATGAAGTTACTTGAATAATAACCGAGACAGTTTCTAGAACAAATAAACCTCCAATTATAGCTAAAACTATTTCATGTTTAACAATAATTGCAATTGCCGCAAGTGATCCTCCTAAAGAAAGTGAACCAGTATCTCCCATAAAAATTTTTGCAGGCGGTGCGTTGTACCAAAGAAATCCTAAACAAGATCCCACGATTGACCCACAAAAAATAGATAATTCCCCTACATCAGGAATATACTGTATCTGCAAATATTCTGAAAAAATTGTATTTCCAACTACATAAGAAATAAGAGTGAAAGAGAGCGCCACTAACATTACTGGCACAGTAGCTAATCCATCCAAACCATCGGTCAAGTTTACTGCGTTAGAAGCACCTATAATTACAAATAATCCAAAAGGTATAAAGAATAAGCCCATATACCAAATTAAATTTTTAAAAAATGGAAAATACAAATTATATAAATACTCATGATCAGAATAATTTATTAATATAAACAATGTAACAAAACTGATAATAATTTGACCAAGAAACTTGTATCTAGATTTAAGCCCACTAGAATTTTTAAGTTTTATTTTCAATATATCATCCAATAAACCTAAACCTCCTAGTGATAATGAAACAAATATCAATGTCCAAACATAAATATTTGTTAAATCTGCCCAAAGAAGAGTTCCAGAAATAATTCCAATTATTATTATCACTCCACCCATTGTTGGTGTTCCTGATTTTTTAATTATATGATCTATTGGACCGTCTTGTCTTATAGGCCCAGATATCATTTTTTCTGAAAATAATTTAATTAATGGACCTCCAATAATAAATACAACAACCAAGGAAGTGACAACGGAAAGTCCAGTTCTAAAAGTAAGGTATTTAAATACATTCAAAAATGAATATTGATCAATAAAAGAAGTTAATAAATTAAATAACACTTAAATTCCCTTTATCATTTTTTTACTGAATGAATTTAATCCAGTAGCATTTGACCCTTTAATCATTAACCAATCGTTATTCGCTATCATTTTTTTTAAACTTAAATCTATATCTTCATTATTTTGCAAAATATTGCCTCTTTTATTTTTATTAAGATGTTTATATGTGAAAATTGTTTTTTTTCCTTTAACGAATACTTTGTCGATATCAGAATTGTTAATAACTTTTGACAATTCTTCATGATATTTTTTAGATTTTGAACCCAACTCGAGCATATCACCAAGTATTAAATATTTTTTAAATTTTTCTTTTTTGATCATACTAAGATTTTTGATTGCGTGCTTTACTGATAAAGGATTGGCATTATAGCTTTCATCTATTAATTTAAATTTTTTTTTGTATCTAGAAATGATATGTTTTTTTCCTCTTCCATCGGATAGCTCAAGGTTTTTAAATTTATTCTTAACTTTATTTAAATCAATTTTTAGTTCTTTTATAACTGCTATTGAAGCAAGAACATTGTTTATATTTAATTCTCCAATTTCCAAATTTATTTTTTTGTTATCAATATTTATTAAAATTTTAGTATTCCTGCCCTTTTTAATTACTTTTTCAACACGAACATCAGATTTTTTATGTTTGCCAAAAGTTAAAGTTTTTAATTTATAAAGATCTGCCTTTTTAGATAAGTAATTAAAAAATTTATCATCTCTGTTTAAAATAATTTTTCCTCCTACTTGAATATTTTCTATAATTTCTGATTTTGCTTTAGCAATACCATGAACATTGTTGAAATTTTCTAGATGCGCTTCACCAATATTTGTAATAATGCCTATGTGGGGTTTAACTAGTCTAGTAAGATTTCTTATTTCTCCAGTTTTGCTCATACCAACCTCAAAAATTCCAAATTTATCATTATAGCTTAAGTTAGACAAACTTACTGGGACACCATAATGATTATTAAAAGATCTTGGGGAAGAATAAGAACTGCCAAAGTTTTGCAAAAGATCATTAACTAGATTTTTTAAAGAAGTTTTACCGACACTTCCTGTTATAGCTATAATTTTTGCTGATGAATAATCTCTTTTTATTTTTGCAAATTCATTCAAAAATAAAGATGAATTATTTATTTTAATTATTTTATTACTATTTTTTTTTACGCTTATTGTTGAAGCTACGCATCCAGCTCCTTTTTTCAAAGCCTTAAAAATAAATTTGTTTCCATCATTTTTTTTCCCTTTAATTGCTAAAAATAAATTATTTTTCTTTACTGTTCTTGAGTCTATCGAAAAGCCATCAAAATTTACTGGGATTGTTTTCCCAAGTATTTTTTTTAATATTAATCTATTTTGCAGATAAATTTGTTTTTTTTTATTAAAAAATTTTAATTTAACTTTAGATTTTTTTACAATTTCACTATCAGAAATATTAATTATTTTATTTCTATATATTTGTTTCTTTTCATGACCTTTTCCAGCAATTAATATAATTTCTTCAGGATTTGCATTTTTTATTGCTTTTTTTATTGCTGAAGATCTGCTTCCGATATTAAAAGATTTATCTTTTGAAATATATTTTAAAAGTTCATTTCTAATTTTTTTTGGATTTTCGTTTCTTGGATTATCATCTGTTATATAAATTTTTTGACAATGTTCATTTGCTATTTTGGCCATTAATGGTCTTTTTTTTTTGTCTCTATCTCCACCACAACCAAAAACTATGGAAATATTTTTGCCAAAAATACTTTTCAAAGATTTTATAGTTTTAAGTAAAGCGTCAGGTGTATGTGCATAATCTATAAAAACTTTTATATTGTTTGAATATCTTTTTACTTGTTCAAGTCTACCATCTACATCTTCAAGCTTATTTATATGTTTATATATATATTTATCTTTTAAACCACATAACTTTACCGCTTGGATCGCCATAGCTAAATTTTTAATTTTGAAATCAATAGTTGGTTCTGATGAAATATTTTTTATTTTATCAAACTCTTTTTTGATTTCTATAAGTTTAAAACTCTTTTTTTGAGATATTTTTTGTATTGTTGAGAAAGGTTTAATTTTTTTATCAGAAATAACTGTAGATTTTTTATCTAAAATTTCTCTTAAAAGTAAAAGTTTTGCATTTAAGTAAGAATTCATTGTTTTATGATAATCTAAATGATCTTGGCTGAAATTAGTAAAGATAGCCCCTTTAAATTTTACATGGTGTAATCTATTTTGATCCAAACCATGACTTGAGGCTTCAATAATTACATTGTTAATTTTTTTTTTTTTTAAAAAATTTAAGTATTTATGTATTGAAATTGTATCAGGAGAAGTCAGACCAGTTTTTATAACTTTATTATTATATTTTATTCCCAATGTCCCAATTGTAGCAGCAGATATTCTATTTTTTTTGAGTATTTGGTAAAAGAGATCTGCAACTGAAGTTTTGCCGTTAGTGCCTGTAACGGCAATAATATTTTTTGGTTTTAATTTATAAAATCTTGAAGCTATTAAGCTTAAAAAGTTTCTTATTTTTTTTGTTTTAATTACTAGAATATTATTTGTATTTATTTTTATTTTACATTTGTTAGAACAAACAACTACTGTAGCACCTTTTTTGATTGCATCTTTTATAAATTTTTCACCATTGGTACTATTTCCTCTAATTGCAAAAAAAATGTAATTTTTTTTTATTTCTTTACTGTTGGTTGAAATACCAGCTATATTTATATTTTTTTTCTCTTTTGAAATATTTTTAATTAAATTTTTCAACAACATACTGTTCCGTAAATTCATTGTTATTTATGGCTAAAATTGGCCCAATTTTTTCTATTATTTTGCCTGCCACATAAACTGAATTCCAACCAGATGTATTATATGGGGCTTTGGTCTTAATACCCCGATAATCGTATACTAAGTCTTTATTGATTTTTGGATTCTCTAACATAACAAATAATATAAAATTTGGGTCATTTGATGGAAAAACTGAAATAAAAGTATTTAATTTATTTTTTTTATTTCCATAACTTTCTGCAGTTCCCGTTTTGCCTCCAACATAATATCCGTTTTTATCAGCTAAACTAGCTGTTCCATCTTTACTACTTACAACTTTTCTCAAAATACTTCTTATTTTTAAACTTGTGTCTCTAGAAATTATTTTTTTTATATCTTTATCTTGTTTGTTTTTAATAAGAGTTGGTGTAATTAATTTTCCGCCATTGCTAATTGCTGCATACAAAGCCGTCGCTTGTAAAGGTGTAGTAGTAATTCCATGGCCAAAGGAAATTGTTTCTAATTTACAATTATTCCACTTTAACGGGTGGGGTACACCAACTTCTTCTAATTCTATATCAGGATTTTTTGTAAGTTTAGTTTTTTTTATAAAGCTTTTATACCTACCTTCACCTATTTTTTTTGCTAAAATTACTGATCCAACATTTGAAGATCTCACTAAAATTTCCTCTACAGATAAGTTTCGTGGATGTTCTTTCATATCTGTAATTTCATGAATAGAACATTTAATTTTTTTTGGAATATCTTTGATAACTGTTTGAACATCAACTAATTTATGTTCAATAGCTAATGCTACTGTAAAAGTTTTAAAAATTGAACCTAGTTCATAAACACCTTTAGTAATTTTATTAATATATTTTTTATCTTTAATGGTGTTCCTCTGATTAATATTAAAATTAGGTAATGAAATTAAAGAAATTATTTCACCGTTATTAGCATCCATTAATAATGCCCCTGCTCCAGTAGCATTGAAGACTTTTAATGCATTATTCAATTCTTTATTGATAATGTACTGAATATTACTATCTAGAGTTAACTTTAAAGGAATGTTAAGTAAGTCTTTTTTTTTTAAATCCCTATCAAAATATTTTTCTATACCTGATATTCCAAAATTATCATAATCAACTTGACCAATTACATGACTAAATAAATTTCCATGAGTATACAACCTTGCTTGAAAAGGCTCAAACTTGATGGCTTTTTCTCCAAGAGACCAAAACTTATCTCTTTCAATTTGATCAATTCTTTTTTTTATTCTAAAATATTTTTTTCCATTTAATTTTTCTTTAATCTCATTGAGTGGTAGCTCTGGAAAATTAAGTCTTAGCTTTATTAAAAAATTTTTCTTATCTTTTACTAATTTAGGATCTATAGCTACATGATAGGTATTAACATTTCTAGAAATAATTATACCATTTCTGTCCACTATATCTCTTCTTAATAATGAATATTTTATTTTTTGTTCGTCTGCGTTAAAAATGCTTTTTTTATCTAAAGAGATAAAAGTAATTTTCAGTGAAAAAATAAATATTAAAGAAAAAAAGAAAAAAAATAACAAGTAAATTCTATCTTGAGAGTTGTTTGAGGTTTTTAATATCTTATTCTTTTTATTTGTTTCTAAATAGTCTTCAAAATAAAAGCTTGTTTGATTTTCGTTATTATTTTTTTTTGATTTTTTTTTCATTTGAGTTTTTAATATCTGAAATTTTTTTCTCTAATTCTATAAAATCTGAAATTTGTAAAAAAATATTTGAGTATTCGATTGGATTGTAATTATTAAAGCCAATTAAATTTAGTCTTTTTTCAATTTCCATTGGAGATGATAGGTAATAAAAATCTAGTTGAGTTTCATTAATATCTTTTTTTTTTTTCCAGAATACTTATATTTAAATTTGTAATTTTTTTTTCTAAAACTCTAGTTTTATTTTTTACTATAGAAGTAGTAGTTAAAAAAATGATAAAAATAATAGATGAAATTATAAATTTTGTTTTAAACATTGATTGCTTCCAAGTCTAAATATTTTTTAAATTTTTGAGTTAAATCAACAGGGTATTCGAATTTATTTCTGCTTCTAATTGCAAATCTAAGTTTTGCTGAACGCGATCTATTATTTTGATTTATCTCTTTTTTTGTTGGTCTATATAATTTATTTTTATATTCATCAAATAAAGCTGTATTTTCATATTTTTTTTCAGGCAAATATCTTGATGGCTGGGATTTATTTTTTGAAAAATTTGTAAAAAAATACTTTATAATTCTATCTTCTATTGAATGAAAACTAATTACTAAAATTTTACCACCTGGTTTTAATTTTCTTGTCGCGCTTACAATTCCATTTATTAATTCAGTAATCTCTTTATTTACGAAAATTCTCAATGCTTGAAAAGTCTTAGTACAAGGATTTATTTTATTTAAATATTTCTTATTTTTACTTTTTTCAATAATCTTGACCAAATCTGAGGTATTTATAATCTTTTTTATTTTTCTTTCTTTAACAATATTTTTAGCAATTTTAGAAGCATCTTTTTCGTCACCAAGGATTTTAATAATTAATTTTAAATTTTTTTCACTCAAATTATTTATTGCTTCTAAGGCTGAAACTTCATTTAAACCCATAGTCATGTCTAATTTTTTATTAGATTTAAAAGAAAACCCTCTTTCAAGATCATCTAATTGAATAGAAGATAAGCCTAAATCAAAAATTACTACATCAACTTTTTTGTTTAATATAGTATCTAATTCACTAAACTTAATTTGATAAAATTTAAATCTTTGAGGAAATTTATTTTTTAAATTTTTTGCTATTGAAATTACTTTTTTATCTCTATCGAATGCTTTGACCTCGGTCTTAGAAAATTTTAAAATTTCTTTTGAGAGAGAACCTCCTCCAAATGTGCAGTCAACAAAACTACCTCCATTTGAAGGTGCCGAGATTTTTAAAACCTCATTCATCATCACTGGAAAATGGGAGAATTCCAGTGATGAAGTTTGATTGATCATGTGTCCAATTCAGAAACATTAAAATTTTTGTTTTCTTAAAAATGCAGGTATTTCAAAATCTTCTTCTTCGTTAGAATCTTGATTAAATAATTGATCTGATACCACATTCTCATTTTCGTTAGCCTCAATACTATCTTCCGACTGGTAGCTTTGATCTTCGGAAAATAATTTTGGTGTGTATTCGCTTTCGATGTTTTCTTGGGTTAATGAGCTTGTATTATTTTCGTCAAGGTTGCTATTTTCTATATAAGATGCACTTTCAATAGAGACGCCTGAGGGAATATTTTCTATTGTCTGATGCTCATTAGCTGAAACTCCTATTAAGTTTTCATTATCTAAATTATCGTCAAAATTGTTAATGTTATCATTATGTTCCTCCTCAAGCTCATAACTTTCATCAAGCTTTAAAGCAGTTGCACCATCAATTGAACTAAGGGCATTGTTCTCTGATCTTGCGCTGTGAGAAAATAAATTTTCAGAATGCCCAGTATTCCTATTTTGAATACGTGAAACCATATTAAGAACTGTTTTATTTTCAGTTTTGTGTCCGTCTAGCGCAGTTGCAACTATAGATACCCTGATTCTTCCTGTCATATTTTCATCTTTAATTGCACCAAAAATTAATTCTGCCTCAGGATCTACCTCTGCTCTAATTTTGTTAACTGACTGATCTACTTCAAATAAAGTGAGGTCGTTTCCTCCTGTAATATTGATTAACAAGCCTTTCGCCCCTTGAAGAGAATATTCATCTATCAATGGATTGTTCAACGCAATTTCGGTAGCGGCCATAGCTCTATTTTCTCCTTCAGCTTCACCTGTTCCCATCATAGCTTTACCCATTGCACTCATTACTGTCTCTACATCAGCAAAATCTAAATTGATCATACCTGGTCTAACCATCAAATCGGTAACACTTTGAACACCATGTTTTAAAACATTATTCGATAAATTAAACGACTCTTCAAAAGTAGTTGTTTCGCTGGCAATTTTAAAAAGGTTCTGATTAGGAACAACAATAACCGTATCTAAATGTTTTTTAAATTCTTCTAACCCTTCAATTGCTCTTCTCATTCTTTTTGGACCTTCATATGAAAAAGGCAGAGTAGTTACACCTACGGTCAAAATATTCAACTCTCTAGCTGCCCTTGCAATTACGTGAGATGCTCCAGTACCTGTTCCGCCACCCATTCCTGATGTAATAAAAACCATATTTGCACCTTGTATGTAGCTTGTTATTTCATTTAAAGACTCATCTGCTGCAGCTTGACCAATATCGTGCTTTGCTCCAGCGCCAAGTCCTTTTGTTAAATTCATTCCTATTTGAATTTTTGCATCTGCTTTGCTCATTTTTAAATCTTGCGCATCAGTATTGACTGCTACAAATTCTACTCCTTCCATTCCAGACTCGATCATTGCATTAATAGCGTTGCCTCCAGCCCCGCCAACTCCCAAAACTAAAATCCTAGGTTTTAATTCTCTCAATTCACCTCCTCCAATATTTATACTCATTACAGTTCTCCCTTCTGTTTATTTTCCCATTTTAGATTAGATCTATTTTGATAAGCTTTTTTTCTTGCTACTATTTTAAATTTTTCAAAATTTTTTGGTTCCCATATTTGAAAAGTTTTTCCGAGGCCAACGAATAATAAACTATTTTGAATATTTGCATGTTTAAGTAATTTATCTGATAAAGAAATTCTGCCCTCTGTATCAAATTGTAAATTTTCACTTTCTGATAATATTGAGGTAGCAAAAAAGTCTCTTTTTTCCTCAAAAGGATTTAATGAGTCAATTGTATTAGAAAGTTTTTCAATTCTGTCTTGAGAGCAAGCTTCTAAAGCAGGATGATTAAAAGAAGGATAGCTTATGAAACCATTGTAGCCCATTGAATTTAAATGAGATCTAAAAGTTGCTGGCACTGAAACACGTCCTTTCTTGTCTATTTTGTTTTCGTAGCTTGATAAAAACATTTTTAATAAAAAACCTATAAATATTTAATTTTTTCAATGTACCCTCCATTATGGGATTATTTGGGATAGTATGGGTTTTTAGGGAATAGTCAATAATTTAATATCTTGCAAAAAGTACAAAAGCGGAACATTGAATATTGGAAATATTTGCCAGACAATCTATAAGCCGGGTTCTGTCATTGAAGATGTCATTTATCTAGGCTTAAATTTGCACTTAAGCTCAAGCGGTTAACCCAGAAGACTAACTAAAGACTGTTTTTTG
>MDSZ01252434.1_pt1 | contig 16843 bp, 20 predicted proteins | sample 811201 | NCBI WGS metagenome assembly MDSZ01 (sample SAMN05326647, study PRJNA326480) | marine metagenome | isolation source: seawater | place: Indian Ocean: North | collected 2010
TAAAGATCACCGTTTTCTTTACTTTCTTTAAAAAATGTAAAAGATTTTTTATTAACGAGTTTAGCTATATCCATGAATTTATTTTTAATTTCGACGTTTTTTTTTGTTTAATTCATCTTTCTTTTTGTTAACAAAATCTAAGTTTTCTTTATTATACCTCAGAGCTTTTCCTTGTTTCAAAAGATAGTTTCTACCATATCCATTTTTTACCTTTACCTTATCTCCAATGTTACCTAGATTTAGTATATTTTCTAAAAGTATGATTTCCATTAAATTAGACCTAGAATTTTAGCTTTTTTTATTTCTCTAGTAAGTTTTTTTTGTTTTTTAAATGAGACAGAAGTAATCTTAGAAGAAATAATTTTACCATTATCAGATGTGTACTTTCTTAGAAGGCTAATATTTTTATAGTCAATTATTGGAGCGTTTTTAATTGAAAGAGGACATTTCTTTGAAAATTTTCCGTCATTTTTCTGAAATAAACTTAGTTTATTTAATGAGTTTAAACCTTTTTTTTGAAATTTTTTGTTTCGTCTTTTCATAAAACTATTTCTCTTTTTTAAAAAATTCGCTCTTGGTGTCTAATTTTTTATATTTTACAGTTAAAAACCTTATTATCGACCCATCTATTTTAATTTTTTTCTCTATTTCATTTAATGTCTCTTTATTGCCCTCAAATTTGTAATGTATGTAGAAACCTTTTTTATAATTCTTAATTCTATGAGCAAGATTTAGTAGACCCCACTCCTCGATCTTCATCACCTTCCCAGATGAATTATTAATTAATTCATTGTACTTATCTTTAATTGATTTTAATTCTTTTTCTGCCAAGTCCTGTTTTGCAACAATTGTATTCTCGTAAAAAGCCATAATCTTATTGTTAATTAAGTTAAATTTATTATTTTTAAAAGCTGGTTTATACTATAATGATCAAATATATCAATACTAATTATTATTGATAAAATAAATTAAAATGAATGCTTTATTATTTCCAGGTCAAGGTTCTCAAGTCGTAGGCATGGGAAAAGAGTTTTACGATAATTTTGATATTGTTAAAGAAATTTTTAAGAAAGCAGATGAAAAACTAAATTTTCCTCTTTCTAAAATAATTTTAGAGGGACCAGAGGAAAAGCTTCAATTAACAAAAAATACTCAACCTGCAATTTTGACTGTGAGTTACTCAATTTTTAAAGTATTAAAAGAAGAGTTTAATTTTCAATCAGATTTTAGATATTTTGCAGGCCATTCTCTTGGTGAATACAGTGCTTTAGTATGCTCAAATTCGTTAAATTTTTCAGATGCAATTTATTTATTACAACAAAGAGGTATCGCTATGCAAGAAGCAGTTCCAATAGGCAAAGGAAGCATGGTAGCAATTTTAGGTTCAAACATTAACTCTATAAATAATTTGCTTAATTCATTAGAGGATGATGGAGTTTGTGAAATAGCTAATGATAATGCTGAGGGACAAGTTATAGTAAGTGGAGATGTAAAAAAAGTAAATTCACTTAAATCTTTAATGAAAAAGAATAATATTAAATCGATTCCACTCAAAGTTAGTGCTCCCTTTCATTGTTCATTAATGAAATCGGCGGCTGAGAATATGAAAGAAAAAATAAATAATACTAATTTTAATAAACCGATTAAGGAAATTATATGTAATGTAAAAGCTGAGCCAGTAAATAATCAAAATCAAATTAAAAATTTGTTAATTGAACAAATTTTTTCAACAGTTAAGTGGCGAGAGTCTTTGTTAAGAATGTCAAAAGATGGAGTTACTAACTTTATTGAAATCGGGCCAGGAAAAGCCTTAATTGGGATGGTCAAAAGAACAATAAAAAATTCAAATTGCTTTTCAATTAACTCAATTGCTGATATTAAAAATTTAATAGATGGATTTAAAAAATAAAAAAGTCTTAATCACTGGAGCAACAGGGGGTATTGGCAACTCTCTAATAAACAAATTTCACTCACTTGGATCAAAAATTTTAGCGACAGGTACAAATGAAGAAAAACTTAAAAAATTAAAATTAAATTACTCTGGTATTCACGTTGAAAAATTTAGACTAGATGAGCATGATAAGATTGAGGGCTTTATAAATACTGTTGAGGCTAAATTGGATGGTATTGAAATATTAGTAAATAATGCAGGAATCACACTCGACAATTTATCAATTAGATTGACTAACGAAAATTGGAAAAAAGTTTTAGACGTAAATCTAACCTCCACATTTTTGATGTGCAAGTATGTTATTAAAAAAATGTTGAGAAAAAAATATGGAAAAATTGTTAATATTTCATCAATTGTAGGTCATACTGGAAACTTAGGTCAGGCTAATTATTCGGCATCAAAAGCTGGAATAGTAGCATTTTCCAAAAGTTTAGCTATTGAGTATGCAAAAAAAAATATTAATATTAATTGTGTGTCTCCAGGATTTATTCAAACTGAAATGACAGAAAAAATTAATGAAGAATTTAAGAAAAATTTAATTACCAAGATACCATCGGGTTGTTTAGGTACTGGCGAGGATGTTTCTAATTGTGTCGCTTTTTTAGCCTCTGATATGGCAAGCTATATTAATGGAGAAACAATACATGTTAACGGTGGAATGTATATGTCTTGACAATTCTTATTATTAATCTATTAAGAAAATACACGAAAGGATTTCATGTCAGAAGATATTAAAAATAAAATAAAAAAAATAGTTGCAGATCACTTGGGTATTGAGGAAGAAAAAGTAACGGAGGAAGCAAGTTTCATTGATGATCTTGGAGCAGATAGCTTGGATACAGTAGAATTGGTAATGGCATTCGAAGAGGAATTTGGATCTGAAATTTCTGATAGCGAAGCCGAAAAAATTTTGACTGTAGGTGACGCAATTAAATTTATAGAGAGTAAATCAAGTTAGTATTTTACCAATTTTGATGAGCGTGGACGGAGAAAACATAATGGTTATTTTGTCCTCTCCATCTGGGGTTGGTAAAACGACCTTAACAAAAAAAATTCAGCAAAAATATCAATCTTTCAAAATCTCAGTATCTCATACTACAAGGTCTCCTCGATCAAATGAGGTTGATGGAGTTGATTATCATTTTGTTTCAAAATCACAATTTCAGAAATTAATTGAGAAAGAAGAATTCTATGAGTACGCAAAAATATTTGAAAACTTTTATGGTACTTTAAAAAAAAATGTTGATCAAACCATTACTAAAAATGATATAATTTTTGACATAGATTGGCAAGGTACACAACAATTATCTAAATTTAAAAATTTAAACCCGATAAAAATTTTTTTGATTACAGAAAATAAGGATGAATTAAAAAAAAGATTACTAAGTAGAAACCAAAATACTAAAGAGGAAGTAGAAAAAAGATTCAAAGCATTTGACGAAGACATAAAACATTGGAAGGATTACGATTATATTATTATAAACAAAAACTTAGAGGTTTGTTTTAAACAAATTGAAAATATTATTGTCAATATGAAAAAAAATTAAGACCTTTTTTCTAAAATTTCTGTTATCTTGTAATACATGTCTGGGCTTAAATCAGACGGTCTAAGATGTAAATTTAATTTTCCTAACTTTTTAAGCTCTGAAGAATTTAAAACTTTTTTAATATTTTTGTTTATCATTTTTCGTTTATTAGAGAAAAAAATATTTGTAATTTTCTCTAAATTATCTAAATTTCGAATTTTAAAATCACTTTTAATTATTGGTCTAAAATGAACTACTAATGATGTGACTTTAGGTTTGGGAAAAAAACAATTAGGAGAAACAGAAAATTTTTTCATAAATTTTAATCTAAAATTAGTTAAGATAGAAATTCGTCCGTAATTATTTGAAGGATAACGGCTTAAAATCTTTTCTGCTAATTCTTTTTGAAACATCAAAATTAAATCATTAATCTTTGGTGGCCATATTCTACTTTTTATAATTTTTGCGAGTATTTGAGATGAAATATTGTACGGAAGATTTCCAAATATAACTGAATTTTTTTTGTACAATTCTTCAATATTAAACTTTAAAATATCAGCATTTATAATTTTAACGTTTTTATTTTTTGAATATTTAATTTCTAATTCTTTAAATAAGAAATTATCTTTCTCTATAATAGTAAGTGACTTTGGATTTTTTTTAATTATTTCAGAAGTTAAAGAACCCTTTCCAGGACCTATTTCAATTATATCTCTATCTTTAACAGATGTGGACCCAATTATTTTTTTTATTATATTTTTATCTAAAAGGAAATTTTGACCAAGTGATTTTTTTGGGAATTTCATTTTTCAAACTTTTTTAAAAAGTATATACATTTAAGTAAACTTGTTCGATTAGCTCTTTTTTTACCGATTAGTTTTACAGCTGTTCCATGATCGGGCGATAATCGTAGATATTTTAATCCAAGAGTAAAATTAACAGCATCATATTTAAAAAGTGTTTTAAAAGGAGCAAGCACCTGATCATGAAACATGCCAAAAATAATATCAAAATTTTTATAGTCTTTTATGAATAAAGTGTCGGACACAAGCGGCCCTTCTACTTTAAACTTTTGTCTTTTTAATTTTTTTATTGTTGGAATTATTATTTTTTTTTCTTCTGAATTTTGCCTTAACTCAGCATTATGAGGGTTTAATCCTAAAACTGCTATTTTAGGTTTTCTTTTAAAATTTTTATAAAACCAACTTGATATTGTTTTAATTTTTTTTTCAATCTTATAAGGTTTTAATTTTTTTGAAATATCTTTTATATCTATATGTGTTGTAAGTGGAGAAACTGCCAATTTTTTATTCCAGATTAGCATTGCTTCCGAGTGATCCTTAATATTGCATTTATTTGCAAAAAATTCTGTTACTCCAATTTTACTTTTTTTTAAAAGTTTTTTGTCAATTGGACAATTGATTATACCTTTTACATCTTTTTTTAATCCATAACTATGTGCGAGATTTAAAGATTTAATTACAAACTTTGAAGCTTCTGAATAAGGAACTTTGAACGGATTATCAAATTTTAAATCTATATCTAAAATTTTTAATCTTAATTCATTTTTAGAATTATCTAAGTTTTTTACTTTTAAAGCATTAAAACTATAATTGAGTTTTTTAAATTGTTCTCTTAATAATCTATAATTGGAAATAATATAAATCCTCTTTTTAGTAGAGTTTTTTAACTTAAGCCAAACTTTATTTATTAGTTCTGAGTTAATACTATTAGGATCACCGCTAACTAATATTATTTTATTTTTCATTTATACTCAATTAAACTTGTATTTTTTAGTTTAGATAAATGACTTTGTGAATATAGCTCAAACAACTCATTTTTCTTTTGTTTAATTAAACCTTCTTTTAACTTTGATATATTAATTTTTTCTGCTCTTGACTCTTTTGTATCAAGAAGTTTTAAAAACAAAAAACTATCTTGTTTTATTATTGGCTTTGAAACCTGACCAATTTTAAAATATTTTATAGTATTAAGAATTTTATCAGATAAAGATTTTTCATTAATCCATCCTATTTCGCCATTATTTGTAGATGTGGAAGAAATACTATATTTTAATGCAGTTTCTTCAAATCCAACCTCGATTATTTTCTCTTTTACTTGATTAATATTTTTTTTGTCAATTTCATTATTATTTTTAGGAATTACTATTTCAGCCAGTTTATACTCTTTGAGCACAGAATTTTCTTTGACAATTTTAGAGATTTCTTTATCTATTAGCTCCTCATCCAGATTAATCTTTTTAGAGTAGATGTTAAAGATAAGTCTCTGCCATTTCAATTGAGTTTCAACTTCATCTAAAAATAATTCGAAATCAATATCATTTTTAAAAAATTCATTTTTAAGACTAGCTAAATCTCTTGATGTAATAGATCTGATATAGTTATTAACCTGAGACATTTCACTTTTTATGTCAAATCTCGATAATTCTATTTTTTTTAGTTTATTTTGAATACATGACTCTAAGGCATTCTTTTTAATCTTATTTATATTCTCTTGGTTAATAGGTAAATTTGCCAAAAAAAGGGAACTTAAAATTTTATTTTTAATGTCGTAGTTTGTTATAATCTCATTTTCTACTTTGACCACTATGTTACTTTGAGCTTTAGCAAATATATTAGAAGTATTACTAATTAGTAATAAATATATTATAAAAATTATCTTTTTTTTCATTCTGCAAAAGATGGTGAATTTATACTTCCAAACGGTACTAAGGTTATTTTAAACATTAGAGAATTTTCTGGTTCGAGTTCAGAGTCAGTATAAAATTCTCTTCTATATACTAATCCAGCTCTTAAGCAGTCATTTAAATATTCATAACTTAGATTATAAAACTCTGAAGAGTTCGTAACCAAATTCCTTTTAGTTTCAAAAGATAAAACACCATCAGTATTTTTGAAAAAATCGATTTTTGTTTGAAAATATTCTTGGTCTCCAATATGCTTTTGCTCTTGTAAATAATTGAAATCGAATTTAATTGGATTCAGGTCTAATGTTGTACCAATTTCGTTGTAATTAAAATCATTATAATTTTGATCCACAGAGAAATTGTAATATACTTTTGAATTATCTGAGAGCGAATAATTTGCCGTACCTACTACGTCAGACATTTTTTCATCCATACTTGATAGTGAAGACATTTTCTTATTTTCTTTTTCATTGATTATTTGAGCTAAAGAAAAATCAAATTCTTTATTATCTTTTTTTATTTTATAATCAAAACCTATTGTTGAACTTAAGCCGGTTTCAAAATTATTTATATTGTTGATTCTATCTATTGAGAAAGCTTTGTCAGGATTTAAACGAGAAAAATCACTATTTTGAAGCTTACGCATACCTCCAGGAGCGTATCTAAAAAGAATTTTGGGTTTTAAATTATGTTGAGAAAAGTTTGTTTTTCTTTCTAAATCAAATTCGTTAAAATAGCCAAAGGCTCCGTACAGCTCAGTTGTTGTATTTTTTTTATAAAGATCAACGTTTCTTGTTTCATAATTTATATTTTTAAAATTGAATAAAAATTTGCTTTTTAAACCCGACTTATAAAAAATTTCTTTTAAATTCCAATCAAAGTCATTTATAAAAAAATTTGTATATTTGTTAGTATCATAATTGTGTACTTTATAATTACTTTGAAGATCTAAATTACCAAATCTATTATCACTTATTAGATTTTTATCTAATGTTAATTCAGGTAAAATATACTCATACTTATCATTATAATTTTCATTAAGTGTTTCAAAAACACTCAAATTCAAACCAAAAAAAGTTTTTTCATCTTCGTGTATAAAATTTACTGAGTTTTCTAGAGTGTCAGTTTCTTTATCTACTAATTTTGAGTCGATTTTATATAATTTAAGGTATTTGTCATTTGAAACATTTTGAATTGAAACACTCAAAGTACTTTCCGAGTCAACTTTACTAAAATTTTTTACTAGTTTAGAAAAAAAATGAGATTTTTCTCCAGTTTTTTTCTTACCAACATTTTTTTTATAACCTTTCGTATAACCAAAATCTGCAAGTAAACTAGCGTTTTTGTATGCTTGATGATATTCTCCAAGGAACAAAGGATTTTCTGAGACAAATAATTGATTAGTTACAGTAAAATTTTTATCAGGACTTATTGCCCAAAAATAAGGAACCGATACTGATGAACCTAAATTTTTTGTGTTTGATAAAATAGGAGGTAAAAACCCAGACCTTCTGTCAACTGTAGGATCTGGGTGAGATAGCTTAGGCATATAAAAAATTGGAATATCATAAACTTTAATCAGAGCATTATCGTAGTAAATTGTTTTAGTTTTATTATCATGCAACATTTTCTTCGCTCTAATTGACCAAGGAGGGCATTTATCGTTTTTCCTATAATCACAAATTGTAAACACACTTTTATTAAAAAGACTTTTTGTTTCACTTATCTTTAAAGTATTGGCAAATATCCGAGGTTTATTTGCTTTATTAATTTTGAAGTCTTCATTATTAATATAAGCTTTAATATCCGACCCAAGAATTTCTTTTTTATTAGTATCTATGTAAAGTTGAGAAAATTCATATTTATTATCAATTGAATCGACAATTTCAATTTTCCCAACTGATTTAAAAATATTTTCCTCAATTAAATATTCATAATTTTCAAGATATATTTTATTATTTTCTTTATCAGTAACAATGGCATTTTTATTTGAAATGATAAAATTCTTTAAATTATCAAATTTAATATCTGAACCCTCTAAAATATAATTTTTAGATGTAATTATTTTTGTAGGACCGATACTTAAAAAAATTTTGGTTTTTTCGTTATATTCTGCGTATTCTGTTTCTATGATATCTCCCTCATTGTTTACCGCCACAATATTATTTTTTAACCTTAAGAAACCTGTTTTTTTGTTATATTCCGCATAATCACTTTTTATCTTATTATTGTTCTCAGTTACAATTTCAACATTTTTTTCAAAAATAGAGATTTCTTTGTTTTTATCTAATGAAATATTTTTAGATTGAATAGTTATACTATTAGCAAATAAACTACTTTTTATTAAAAAAGATAATAATATTATTATTAATTTATTTTTCATTAATTTGAAGCACTCCTATAAATGTAAATAAACTTAATGCAATAACTGGCGCCCAAACAGCTAATATTAGAGGTATTCTATCTGTTTGACCTAAAGCTAATGAAAGGTCTTTAAAATAAAAAATTATAACACTTATCACTAAGCCTAAAATAATAAATTTTGTATTATCTGATTTTTTTAAAGTATTTAATGTTAGAACTGATGCAAGAGCTGTCATTAAGAATAAAAAAAATGGCATCGATAACATAGAGTGCATGCTTTGGTTTAGAAAATTCTCACTATAACCATTGTTTAATAATTTTTTATAATTAGCCACTAAATCAATGAAAGAAAGTGTATCAAAATTTTTAAAAAGACTGTTTATTTTTTCGAAGTTGTAAATAGATTTTATTTTATAAGTTTCAAAATCCTTACTTGCAAGTATCCCATTTGAAGGCTTAAATATTATTCCATTCATTAAAATCCATTCATTATCTTTAATATTAGCTTTTTTAGAAATAATTTTTTCTATTAAGTTCGACTCGTTATCCAAATGAAAAATTGTTACATCAATTAAGTTGTATCCCTCAGCTTTTGAGGCAGAAATAATTCTTTGCATAGTATTGAAGTTTTCTTTAATCCACACACCATTTTTATTGAAAGATATAAGGTGATCTATGTCTCGAGAATAATTAGATTTAGTCTTTTCATAGAATTTAGACATAGTTGAAGTGATTGGATTAAGTAGAAATAATATCAACCACCCTAAAATAAAAGATGTTATTGCAAGAATAAAAAAAATCTTTAAGTTTGAATATCCAAATATTTTCAATGTCAATAAATCTTTATTATTCCTTATTGTAAGCATAAACCACATGCTTGATAAAAATATAATAAAAGGCAAAATTTTTATAATCATACTAGGAATATAAATACTAGTTAAAATCAATGGTAAAGTAATACCCACATTTAAATTTTTAAAAAATTCTATTTCCTCAAATAAATTTAAAATAATTCCAAAACAATAAAAAACAAAAATAAAAATGAAGATTGTTTTAAGAAATTTTTTAAGTAGATAATTTATTAAAATACTATTCATTAACTGCTGACTCCTTAGAAAATTTTATCATTAAAAATAGATAAAAGAAAATAGCTAAGATAATTGGAATAATTAAAAAAACTATCATTACCAAATCACTTATTCCTGTGTACCTAACTGCAAGTTCTGTAAATAATAATATACTAAAACTAAAAAGAAAAATATTTACTTTACCAAAATTATTTTGATTTGATTTTAAAAATAATAACGAACAAATCAGAGATAGAATTGGAATATAAAAAGGAATTACTAAACGTCTGTTTAGTGTTGGTAAAATTTCTTTTTTGAAATCTTCATTGCATATTCTGATATTCTTAGGTTCTGAAAAAATACAACTTGCAAGCTTAAAAGTAGAAGTTTCTTGAATTTTAGGTTCTTTAATAGTTGTTGTGCTTAAATTGCTTAGATCTATATTCAATTGTTCGAATTTAATTATTTCACTATTAGAATCTTTTTTAGAGGAAATTATTTGGCCGTTTAATAAAAGCATTCTATTTTCATTAATTATACCAGAATTTGCTACAATCGCAGCTGCTCTTGTTTCTGATGGATTTGAAGATAGATTTTTTAGGTTATTACCTTTGTCATATAAAAATATGTTCTTAATTTCATTATTAATTTTTTTTTCTACAATAAAAGTGAAACCCTTAAAAGAGTCACTAAATTGCTGAGATCTTATGGTAGGCAAAAAAGCATTAAAATTTTCATTACTTAAAAGTTGTCTAGATTTGTTCAAAGCTATTGGGGTTAAGAAAGATGATAATATTAGGTATAATATTAAAACTATTATGGATGAAAAAAAACATAAATTAACTAATTGCATTTTTTTCACGCCAGATGTCCATAAGATTATAAACTCACTATCTTCATTGTGTCTCAATATAAATATTGTTAATGATAACAAAAAAGAAAGGGGAATAAATTTTGGAGCAATGCCGAAAAGGTTCAGAAATGAATATTTAAAATAAGTGTCAATTGGGTATCCACTTTCAACAATCAGATCTAGAAAACTAACAGCTCTAACCGTTAATGCAATAAGCGACAAACCTAATAAAATAATTAAAAATGTTTTAAAAATTTCTATTAAAAAGTTCTGATAAATTTTGTTTTGTAGCATTGTAATTTAATGTAGATAAATAAAGCAACTTCAAACAAATTTCAATCTATGGTTTAATTATGTTCAATTTTCCATTGAAATCAGATATAATTGGACTTATATACCTCTCAACCTAATCTAATAAATGTAAAAAAGTATGACAATAAAGATTAATTATTTAAAAAAAAATAGTAAGGAACATTCAAATCAAGTCTTGTTCACAGATGAAAAATTTAATATCTCAGAATTAAAAAAATTTCTAAAAAGCACTGAGTTTACTTATATAAGCGATTTACTCAAAACAAGTGATTTGAATAAAAATTTATTAACTTTTGAAATTAATTCAAAAAATAGAATTATTTTAGTTGCTATTAAGAGTAAAGCGAATATCTCTGATATTGAAAATTTAGGGGCTGAATTTTATGGATGTATTAATCACGGTAAGAATAAAGAATATGTCGTTGTATCAGATAGTTTAAAGACTAAGAATAATAATTTTTTAGGACATTTTCTCCACGGCTTAAGATTAAAATCTTATGAGTTTCATAAATATAAAACAAAAAAAAAACAAGAGTCATCTCAATTAATATCAACGGAAATAAGAATATACCTTCTTCAAAAATACAATCAAAATTTAAAGCCTTAGAAGACGGCACATTCTTTGCAAGAGATTTAGTTTCTGAACCAGGAAATGTTCTACATCCAGATGAATATGCTAGGAGATTAAATAAGCTAAAAAAAGATGGGCTTAAAGTAAATATATATAACGAAAAAAAATTAAAGAAACTTGGCATGCACGCTTTGCTTGGTGTAGGACAAGGTAGTATCAGAGGATCATACTTAGTAACATTAGAGTGGAATGGAGCGAAAGATAACTCTAAACCTTTAGGATTCGTTGGTAAAGGAGTCTGTTTTGATACAGGTGGTTACTCTTTAAAACCAGCAAAATTTATGGAGGATATGACTTACGATATGGCTGGATCTGCAACCGTAGTAGGATTGATGAAAAATTTTGCTCTTAGAAAAGCAAAAATTAATGCAGTAGGAGTCGTAGGCCTCGTAGAAAATATGGTGAGTGGAAATGCACAAAGACCTGGAGATATAGTTAAATCTTATAGCGGAAAAACAATCGAAATTTTAAATACAGACGCAGAGGGTAGATTAGTACTTGCTGATGCACTTACTTTTACTGAAAAGAAATTTAAACCAAGATTTATCGTTGATTTAGCAACATTAACAGGAGCGATAATAGTTTGTTTAGGTTCTGAGTATGCTGGTCTTTTTTCGAACGACGATAAACTATCTCAGCAAATTTTCCAAGCTGGCCAAAATGTTAATGAAAAAGTATGGAGAATGCCACTTCACAAAAATTATGATAAATTAATGAATTCAAAAAATGCCGACGTTCAAAATATTAATTATGTAGGTGGAGCTGGATCTACTACTGCAGCCCAATTTTTACAAAGATTTATTTTAAACAAAACTCCTTGGGCTCATTTAGATATAGCTGGAATGGCTTTTTCAAAATACGGGGGAGCTTTAAATTCGGGAGGAGCGACTGGATTTGGAGTAAGGTTGTTAAACCAGCTTGTTGAAGATAATTATGAGTGAATTAGAGCAAACACTTTCTATAATTAAACCCGATGCTGTTGAAAGAAATTTAATTGAAAATATAAAAAAAATATTTGTTTCGAATAATTTAACAATAAAGGATATAAAAAAAATCAAAATTTCAAAAGAAGAGGCAGCAGAATTCTATAAAGTCCATCAATCAAAACCTTTTTATAATGATTTATGCTCATATCTATCATCAGGTCCAATAGTTGCTATGATTTTAGAAGGTGAAAATGCTATTTCACAAAATAGAAAATTAATGGGAGCTACGGACCCTAAAAAAGCAGATGAGAACACTATAAGAAAGCTTTATGGAATTTCAATTGATAAAAATTCAGTTCATGGATCAGACTCGAAAGAGAATGCAAAAAAAGAAATAAGTTTTTTTTTTAAAGATTAAACGTGTCTAAAGATTGAAATTATTGCCTCTGGATAAGCAAAATATTCAAGATTTTGTGTTTTATTTCTTAAACTTTCTTCATTTTCGCGATCATCTAAAAAAAATCTTTTTTTTATAATAATTTTTCCTGAGTCTAATTTTTTGTTTACATAGTGTACAGTACAACCACTTTTCTTTTCTTTGTATTTAAGAACTTTTTTAAAAGTATTCAAGCCTTTGAATTTTGGCAATAATGAAGGATGGATATTAAGAACCTTTTTTCTAAATCGTGATAAAAATTTACTTGAAAGAATTTTCATATATCCAGCTAAACAAATTAAATTTATCTTATATTTTTTTAAATTTAAAAAAATTAAATTTTCAAAATCTCTTTTTTTTGTGTTTACTATTAAGTATGGAATTGAATTAATTCTAGCATAATTTAATCCGTAAGCATTTTTGTTATCACATATGATAAATTTGATTTTGATTGGAAAGTTGTACTCTCTCGATCTTTTAATTAAATTTTTTAAATTTGTACCTCTCCCTGATATAAAAACACAAACATTTTTTTTTACCATTTTAATTTATTAGTCAAATTTACCTTACTTTTGCTTTTTGATACAAAGCCGATTTCATATGGTTCGTATCTCTTTGAAAAAAATTTCTTAACTTTATTTATATTTTTTTCTGGCAAGATTAAACAAAATCCTATTCCACAATTAAATGTTTTTATCATCTCTTGATCCGATATTTTTTTACTTTTAATCCACTTAAATATTTTTTTGATTTTTATTTTTGATAGATCAATGTTAATTGAAAGGTGTTCAGGAATAGATCTAGACAGATTTTCAATAAGTCCACCACCAGTTATATGAGCAGAAGAATTGATGAGCTTTTTGTTTACTAAATTTAATATTTCATTGGTATATATTTTAGTAGGTCTAAGCAGTTCTTTTTTAAGATTATTTGGTATTTTATATCTTTTTAAAATCATTCTCACTAAAGAAAAACCATTTGAATGCAAACCACTGGATGGAATAGCAAGTATTTTAAAATTTATTTTAACTTTGCTTTTTGATAAAATATTCTTTTTGGAGACTATACCGACACTGAAACCTGCTAAATCAAATTTTTCATCTTTGTAAATTCCTGGCATCTCTGCAGTCTCACCTCCAATAAGTTTACATTTCGAAATATTGCAACCTTTAAAAATTCCATTTATTATTTTTTTTGTTTTTTTAATATTAAGTTTTCCTACAGCTATATAATCTAAAAAAAATAAAGGTTTAGCTCCTTGTACTACTAAATCATTAACGCACATTGCTACTAAATCTATGCCAATAGTATCAAATTTTTTAAATTTATTAGCTAAATCAATTTTTGTTCCCACTCCGTCAGTACAAGATACTAATACAGGATCTTTTATATTTGTTTTACTAATATCAAATAAAGATGCAAAACCGCCAATAGTTTCGCTTCGTTTGTTTAAATTCCTTTTTTTGTCATTTTTTTTTGATAAAATTGATATGTAATTAACTAATTTATTCGCTAATGGAATATTTACTCCGCTTTTTTTGTAACTATTTTCTATCTTTTTCATTTATAAAATTGATAATTAATCTTTTGATGAAATCTATATATTTTTTAAGTCTTATTTTAATTATTTTTTTTAAAACTGGAAATGTTTTATCTAGTGAAAATATATTTAGTGTTAATAATATTCAAATATTAAAAAAGAATAAGATTAGTAATGAGGAATTAGCTAATAAAGCTATAATAATTGGTTTTAAAAAGCTGGCTAAGAAAATTTTATTGGATAAAGATATCGAAAAAGTTTCACGGCTTGAATTTAATCAGATTAAACCTCTAGTTTCATATTATCAAGTTATAACTAAAAGAGAGGAAAATCAAAATTTAGAGGAAACATTTTTTAACATTTTTTTTGATAAAGAAAAATTGCATGAATTATTTTATCAAAAAGATATTTTTTACTCAGAAATTTTAGATAAAGAGCTTTATTTTCTTCCTGTATTAAAAAAAAATGATGAACTACTCATTTTTACTAAAAATTATTTTTATGAAAAATGGGATAAACTACACAAAAACGAACTAGTTGAATTTATTTTACCTTTAGAAAATATAGAGATTATTCAACAAATTAAAAAAAACGAGGAGAATCTATTAAATATTAGTCTAGAAAACTTATTTCAAGGTTATAATGGTAAAAATTTAGCATTAGTGTTGATTCAACTAGATGCATCTAAGAGTGCACAAATTTTTTTTAAAACAAATATTTTGGGTAAAAATATTAATAAAAGTATTAAAGTAGATAGATTAAAAAATATTGATGAATTTGATAAATACTTAGCCTCAGTTATAGAAAAAAAATTAATTAATTTAATTAAATCTCAAAATCTAGTTGATGTGAAGACTCCGTCTTTTTTAAATACAAAGTTTAAATTAAAAAAACAAAATAATTTAGTTGAATTAAATAATAGACTTGAAAAGATAGATTTAATTGAAAGTATTTATATTCAAGAATTGAATAATGATTATGTAAATTTGAAAATAAAATATCTTGGAAAACTAAATAAAATTATAAATCAATTAGAAGGTCAGAACATAATTCTTAAATTGTCTGGTGAAGAATGGACACTCGAAATAATTTGATGAAGCAATTAATATTCAAATTTCCTTTTAAAACAAAATATTATGAGCAAGACTTTTATGTATCAAGAAATAATTTTTCAGCTTATAAACTTATTGAAAGCTGGCCGAACTGGCCAGGTAAATGGTTAAATATTTTTGGAAAACTTGGATCTGGAAAAACTCATTTATCTGAAATACTTAGCAAAAAAATTAAAAGTGTTAAAATAATTAATGCTATTGATGTTAATCAAGATATAATAACAAAATTAGATAAAGTAGAGTGTTTAATTATTGACAATTATAAAAATAATATCGAAGAGAAAACATTTTATTCAATCTTAAATGAGTCCAAACAACTGGATAAATATGTAGTTATTAATAGCAATGTATCCATTAAAAATATCACATATAAACTTAAGGATTTACAGTCCAGAACAGATAGCTTTATTTTTATTGGAATAGATCTTCCAACCGATGAACTTTTAAAAGTAATAATTTCCAAGTCTTTTTCTGAAAAACAGATAAATATTAGTCCCAAATTGACAGACTATATAATAAAAAATGTTGATAGGTCCTATGAAAAAATCTTTAAATTTGTAAAAGATATAGATGAATTATCTTTATCTTCTGGAAAATCAATCAATATTAATTTAATAAAAAAAGTATTAAACAGATGAATAAATACAGATCTCATAATTGCTCAGAGTTAAGACAAACTGATATTGGAAATACTGTAAGCTTGTCTGGCTGGGTTCATAGAAAAAGAGACCATGGAAATTTATTATTTGTAGATCTTAGAGATCATTACGGTCTTACTCAATGCGTTGTTGAAAATAATAATAAATTTTTTTCAGTTATTGAAAAATTGAAACCAGAGTCTGTAGTAAAAATTGAGGGTAAAGTTGTGAAAAGATCTGAAGGTACTGAAAATTTAGACTTAAAAACTGGTATGATTGAAATTTCAATTATCACTTTAGAGGTTTTATCTAATTCCAAAGATTTACCCATACCAGTATTTGGTGAACAAGATTATCCAGAGGATATTAGGTTAAAATATAGATTTCTGGATCTAAGAAGATTTGAAATGCATAAAAATATTATTTTAAGATCAAAAGTTATTTCATTTATTAGATCAGAAATGTTAAAACTTGGTTTTTTAGAATATCAAACTCCAATTTTAACTTCATCAAGTCCTGAAGGAGCAAGAGACTTTCTAGTACCAAGCAGATTAAATCCGGGCAAGTTTTACGCTTTACCTCAGGCACCACAGCAATTCAAACAATTAATAATGGTATCAGGCTTTGATAAATATTTTCAAATAGCGCCTTGTTTTCGAGATGAAGATGCAAGAGCAGATAGAAGCCCAGGTGAGTTTTATCAGCTAGATATTGAAATGTCTTTTGTTGAACAGGAAGACGTATTTCAAATTGTAGAAAAATTAATGGTAAATTTATTCA
>MDSZ01114356.1_pt1 | contig 16841 bp, 9 predicted proteins | sample 811201 | NCBI WGS metagenome assembly MDSZ01 (sample SAMN05326647, study PRJNA326480) | marine metagenome | isolation source: seawater | place: Indian Ocean: North | collected 2010
AAGGGATTTTCACAAGGGTTTGCGAATAACACATAACGCACCTTGGCAGCGTTATTGAATTGTCTGTGACCCTATTCTAAGCGGAACTCACCACGCTACAATATATTGTACTACTAGATATAGTGGTGTCAAGTATATACATACTATATCTAGATTTCTGTTAATCCTGTAACCTGTCCTGTATTAGATTTTGTAGCACCTAATGCTACTGATGAATCAGATGCAAGTTGATTTTGTATAGACTGTATAACAGATACCATATCTTGCTCTCCAAGTACACTAGCTTCAAGAACATTCTCAGCACTTAAAGTTGTTGCACGCCTCTGCCTTCTAGCTGCTGAACTCAACAACCTAGCAGATAGTGCAGCAACTTCAAACTGCTTTTCCGCCTGACCAACTTTTACTCCTGCACCAATTAATTTTTGCACAGTTCCTAAACCTAATTGCTGCTCAGTGACGCCTTCGTACAAAGCACCCATTTCTGCAGAGTTAATCCTTCTGTTTAATATATCTGAATTTAAGTTTGGGTCAAAAGCTAAAGCAAGTAATCCTGATTCATCTAGTCCTGCTGTTATTCCTTGACTAGCAAAATAATCATTATAGGTTGCTATAGTTGCTGCTTTTAATTCTTCATCTACCATATCTAAAACGCCTTTAATTTCTTTTACTCTTTTAGCAAACTCAGGCATAGCTACATCTAAAGATACAAGAGTTGCATACTTTTCTTTACCGAGTGTTGCTGCATATCCAGCTAAATTATTTTGTGTAAGTATTGTATTAAAATCTTCTAAACCTGCTAAGTATTCTGTTTCTGTCATTCTTAAAGCACCAGTGTCAGGGTCTACAATATTTATAAATACTCTGTTGTATGCATCAGAACCTTCACCAAATCTCATTTCTGCAAGAGCTGCAGTAGGTTGACCATCACTTTCTATAAATCCTTTTACATATGCATCAACTAATTTATCTGCATCTGCACCACCAAACTTTGATAACCAAGGTAGTATATTATACACTGACTTTCTTGTTATATTTTTACCATCAACATCAGTGCCAATATCAGTATTGTCAGAAGTTAAAGGTTGAGGTTCACCATACGATTGATTATCAAACAAGTTTTTAGATATAGCTACACCACCAGCATCTAATAAGTTTTTTAATACTGTTTCATCATCAGTGCTTGCATATCCGCCATCTCCTGTAAATACAAATACTTTTCCATCTTGTCTTAAACCTCTGTTAATAGAATTATCAGCTAAAAATTGATTTGATATTGTCATCTAATTACTACTCCTCCTAAAGCTCTATTCAAACTAGAAGCAACTTTTCTATTAAAGAAAGTATTTCCAGTATCATAAGCATTTTTCATATAGGCTTGGCTTGCTTCTGTTAAAGGTTTTCCTATTTGGTCAAGCCAATTAGAATCTTCTTCATCTGGTGCTTCACCATATATGGATGTCCATTTAGTAATATACTTACCTTTGACACTTGAAAAGTCTAAATTCTTTCCTTCATATTCTGGGTATAAATTTTCAAACATGCTTTGTAACATTTCATCTGCTGCAGAAACACTATCATTATATAAAAGTATTAACTCATTCTTTTTATCATCACTTAAATTATTGTATTCAGCTATACCAATTTTTCTTATTGCTAGTTGTTCTAGTGCTAATGCATTTGCATAAACACTGTTAGTTAATGAAAACTGTTCATCACTTAAAGTTTTAGCTACAGAACTAAATAAATTTGTTATAGCTTGGTCATCAGGTTTTTCATATCCATCTTGACCTAATACATAACCTATAAAGTCTGTCATTAATGCACCAGATATAGGTCCTTTTACTAATGTGTTTACTAATTGTTTATAAAATAATTTGTTTTCTTTTTCAAATAATTCAGGGTCTAATCCTAATTCGGTTATAGAGTTCTGTACCATTTTCTCTACAGAAGAATAGTGTTTAGTGTATTTTTCATTTATAACCTCTTCACCATTAACTGTGTAAACAAATGGATTATCGCTATCTTGACTAGCTACTGTTGCATTTAAATAATCTAATTTTATTTGCGATACATTTGCACCTATGCCTGCTGCTTGTAAATCTGCTACAGTCACAGACAAACCTTGACCTATTCTTGTAAATAATAAATCTATTCCTGGATATTCTCCATCTACTTCGTCAAATAAAAATCCGTAAGTATCAACTAATGTTCTGTATCCTTCATCAATTAAATCTACTAACTTAATATCATCAGATAGTGCAGCAACTCCTCTAGCAGGGTCACCTGCACCTAAAGTAAATGTAGCAAAATTACCACCATCTACAATTACTCCTGTAGGTTTAGCACCTTTCTTAGGTCCTATTCTTTGATTACCTGCACCATCTGCAGCCCAGTTTCCTTGATACTGGCTAGGACTTACACCTGTAGCAGCATATGCTATAAATGTAGGGCTACCTCCAAACAATGGTGATAAATTATATGCAAAATATAAAACACCATTTTCTACATAAGCAAAATCAGCTACAAGTTTTTGAGAACCTGACCAATTAGGTGTACCTATACCAGCAGCTTCTTTTTCTTCTGGTGTAGTATGTCCTACTTCAGGGTCGTTTGGGTCTATATGTGGCATTTATTCTCTTCCATCATCCTCCTAGAATACCATAAAATGGTGAAAAATTAGCACTATAATTTTCTGGTACACCAAATGTATTATATTTTCTTTTTTCGTCAGGTAGTTTTTCATCTATTTTTTTAATTACTTGTGCTGTCGGACTTATATTTTCTACTCTCTGTAAGTTCTCCATAACTTTTTCTCCATAACTTCTGTCATCATCTGGTGTATCTGGAAATATTAATTTTATAATAGGGTCTATAGCAGGTTGACCAATAGCACTTCCTATCAATGCAATCTCATAAACATCTAATAAAGTAAGACCACCAGCAAATATATTAGCTAATCTTCTTTTAATAATATTTTTTACTGAATTTTTTCCGCCAGGTATTGCTTTAAAGTTTCCTCTTCGTTCTTGTGCAATCATATCATCTAGTGCTTCATCAATTAATTTAGCTTGCTCTGGAGTAATTATTTCTACATTAGCAAACTCTTCTAATTCTTCCATAAGTTTTTCTAATTGCTTTTCTCTAAAGTCAAATACTTCAGCAGGAGGTGCATTTTTAGGAACTGTAGGTTTGATTAACTTATCTGAACCATCTAAATCATTAACAACTTTTAATAATTTTTTATTTTTTTCTTTATCAAATATACCTTTTTCAAAACCTTGTTTTAGATTATCTATATCTTCTTGTGTAACTCCCCAACCAACAAATGCTCTTTGTGTTAATTGTTGACCGTCCATAAAATCACTAGGAAACCACCAATTAGGTATATCAGGATTGTCAGCTTTAAATTGATAAAAACCATCTACTACTTCTGCTGTATATGTACCGTGAACTTGCTGCCCCCAACCTTCTCCATTAGTTGACCAATAATCTGCCCATTTAATTTCAAGCATTCTATCTTGTTCAGGAGTTATAGGTAAACCTTTACGACCTTTTAGTACTGGACTTTCTGGTAAATTAGCTTCAGGAACAGCATTCCAACTAAATTCATTTTTTAAAAAATCACTATCAGCATTAACATCAAGCCATTTATTTAAAGAACTTTCCACTACTTCTGATTTATAACCCATATTTTCAAGTTCTTCAACTAATCCACCAGCAAAAGCACTATGGTCAACTAATTCTTTTTCTGCTGTACCATCTACTTTATCAAATAAATTATCTATTGCTTTTTGTAAATCTTCATTAGTAACTTGATTACCTTTAACTTCAACAGGAGGTGTCTCAGGAAATGCTTTTTTCAAATCTGCAGAAGCATCTTTTGGTAGGTCTTTGATATTATCTACACCAAACTCATTTAATAACACTAGGTCTGATATTAAATCTGTAGGTCTAACATTATATTTTTTTACAATCTTTTTTTCTAGTTCATTTAATTTATCGCCTACTGCTAACCCTTCTTTTTGTAATTCTGCTAAAACATAATCCATGTTTTGACCTCTGTATTGGTCTAAGGTAAGAAGTTCAAGTTCACCCATAGCTAATATTTTATATACTTCATTTAATCTATTACCAAGTTTTATTCTGTCAGGAAATTCTTTATCTATTTGTTCAAGTATTGATTTTATTCTTTCTTTATCTGTCATAAAATCCTACCAAATATTCCATTCATAGCTTTTAAGAAGGTAGAGTATTTAGATGTTTCTTTAGGAATGTCAGGCTCTGAGGGTAAATCATAACCTATGTCAGCAAGAATAGATGTAACATCTCTTAAATTAATTTCTTTACCTTCATCACCTTTAAAATCAAACTCATTTAAATATGCAAACTCTTTATCTATTCTATTTAAATACCATTCAGGTGGTTCACCTTTTACATCTTTATAAATATCTATCTGACTTTGTTTTGCTAAATCTGCATTCATAGTAGCTATATCCTCCATAGTACCTCTTAAAGCCCAAGGTCTATTAAAGTAAACTAAAACCATATAACTTTTTACTTCATCATTTACTTTTAAGTCTCTATTAACTAACATTTGCTCTACATATTTTTCTGCTCTACTTAAATCTTCTATAAGTATTGCTTGTGCTTTTGATTCATCTATTTCTGTGTTCTCATCAAACTTAAAAGTTCCTGTAGCATTTGTATGACCATATCCAATAGTTAGTACACCATTGACATCTCTATATGCTTTTGTAGAAAAACCCTCTAAATCTTCTATGTGTTCTAATAATTCTTGGGATATAGTATCCACATTAGCCTCTTGCGGTGTAGCTGCTAAGAGAACCAATGGTATTAAGTAAACTAACAAGCGTTGACTGTATGGCTTTCTGTTGGTCTTCCCCTGTAATAGCCTCTCCATATTGCTCCCTTACATAGTTTTGTAGTGCTGAACTTAGTGCTTGTTCATAATCTAATTGTTGTTCTTCTGTTGGTAATTCATAATCTGATTTACCTTTTAAGAAATTCTGATACCTTGTTTCTTCACCAAGTATAGATGTCTGTATATTTTTTTGTCTAATATCAAAGTTTTTCTTTTGTAAATCATAAGCTACTTGATTGTAGTAATCTACAAAAGAATTTATTTCTTGACTAGATACAGGTCTACCTAAACCTCTTTCTAAAGCAAACTGTATATCTGCTTGTGCATTTATTAAATTAGGTGATTCATATTTAAAAAGTTCTTTGTATCCTTGTGAATAACCAACAGTAGAATGTGGTTCAAACTTGCCTGTTCCATAACCATAATCTTCTAATGTATCCTTGAAAAACTCTTTAACAAAAGTAATTAAGTTAGCACTTGTAGCACCTGGTGCTAAAAGTATATCGTACAATTGTTCTTTAGATATAGTATCAGCATTCAAATTAAACCTAGACATAGCAGAGTTTATTGCAGCAAGTGTACCACCATCAGGTGCATTAAAATCTATTACACCATAAGCAAAAGAATATGGCTGTAAGAAACCTGCTTCAACTAATAAGTTTTGTACTTCTGCTATTTCTTCTGGACTTGCACTAGCAAATAATAATCTATCCATACCTATTTCATACATAGGTATTAATTCACCATCTTCTTTAGAACTATATATTTCTTGGTCATATTCTTCTAAACCTATAAATCCAAATGAAGAAGGGTCTGCAATTCTACCTGCTAAGAATGGGTCAAAGTCTGGAGGAAGTTGATTAATAAATTCAGCAGGATTTTCTACTATGTCAACAAATTCACTTACTGAATATTCTCCACTTGCAACAATAATGTTATCCATTCCTTCTAAATATTCTTTCTTAGTTATTGTTCCTGCTTCAAGTTGATTAATTAAATCTGTTGCAGTTCTATTGTCTAATGCTTGTGCTGCAGCAGTTCTAATTTCAGCATCATGTTGTTCTTTAGAAAGGTATGACTGATATGCTAATTCTGCTTCTGGAGAATAATCTGATGTTATAGCTGCACCAACAACTGCATCATCTATGTGTGTGAATTCTTCTCCAGGTATTTCACCTGTTTTAGAATATATATTTTTAAGAATTGTTGCATCATTTGTTACTTTTTCTGCTAGCTCTACTGCTAGCTCATCTTGAAATTGAAACACATCATAACTTTGAAGTATCATATCTTGTGTATTTGGAGGTAACTCTGCAAATACTTTACCTGTTTGTGCTTCCCATACCAATATATAATCTGCAATTGAAACTGGATTTACTTCTGCAAATGGTTCATCGCCAGGTTCTCCTGATTGAAAATAAGCAACTACATTATCTACAAAAGCATCAAACATTGGTCCGAATATATCAGCACCAAATATTCTTAAAAAATTTCTTACTTTTTCTTTATTTACTTTTTTTGGAGTTCTATCTGAATATTGATATCCAGGTTCTGTTTCATAACCATCAGTCCAATTAATTAACCTTGGTAAATCTACAAATCTTTCTTCAGTTAATTCTTCTAATAACTGTTGTTCTTCTGGTGTTAACTCTTCGCTCATCCGTAATATCCTTGTCCTAGACTTTGCTCTTCTGTTTCAAGTCTAAATAAATCATAATAAACATAGTAAAAGTCAGGATACTTAGTCATTAACTGACTAGCAGTATTTCTAAGTATCTTTCTTGCTTCACTAGCTTCTGCTCTACTAATACTAGCATTTGCACCATATCTTTGCTTTATTCCTTGTAATAAGAATTGTCTTGTAACTATATACTGCATAGCACCTTGTACTGCAGGAAGTTGCCCAACTGTAGTTTTGCTACCATCTGGCATAACAACTTCAGTGTCTTGTTCTAATGCTACAAAGTTTTGGAACAATTCTATTTTTGAATTTGTATCTAGTGTTGGTGAAACTGTAGATGTCTGACCATAACCAGGAAACATTTGTTGCAATTGCAATCTAAATATATACAACTGTTCAAACTTTTTATCTAAAGGTACTCTAGTAAACATAGGTCCATCAAATAACATTCTTCTATAATTTTCATAAGCTAAAGACCCTTGTCCTTGTCTTACAGCTTGTTGAAATTGTTCTGGAGTTAAATCTACTCTGTCTCCTGCAGTAAATGCATCTGCCCACGCTTGATAATCAAACTCATCAAGAGGAGAATCTGGGAACATATAGTAAGCAACATCTGGATGTCTGTCCATTAATTCTTTATTTTGTTTGTAAAAGTATCCACCTTCTACTGTATAAGATGATGGTCTTATTCTTTTAGACTTTGATGTCAATAAAGCTGTAGGGTCAAATCCAAACACTTTTATAAATTGTGCTGTAGCTTGTACTCTATCTCCATCTGCTCCTGCTAAAAATTGATAATAAGCATCTGAAAGCAATACCTCAGCAAAGTAATGGTGATTAGGGTCTTCTTCTTTTATTCTTGCTGGGTCTAAAAACTTACTACCTTCAGGACCTATATTATATTCATATTTAGTTATTGGTCCTGTAGGTGCTATAGCTTGAACAATACCTCTTATAAATAACATTTGACTAGCTAATTTTCTAGCTCTTTGTAATGATTCTTGTTCTGCTGCAGGACTGCTATCATCATATATGCCTGTCATGTTCATAGCTCTAAGTATTGTTTTTACTTCATTTGAATATTGTCTATCTAAATTTTTATCTATAGAACCACCAGCAGCTAATATCTTTTTAAACCAATTTGGTAGTGCAGAAGTAACATAATATCTTGGGTCATATATATCACCTTCAGGTCTGCCGTAAGGAAAGAATACATCATCAATGGTTTGCCTACTAGGCAAAACTGCACTAGCTGGTAGTGAAACTAAAGGTCCTAAACCAGGAACTGCTGTAGCAGCAACCATATTTAGACCACTAGCGTATCCTTGCATTTTTGTTTTTACTTTAGGAGTACCTATATCAGGTCTGCCTGTAATAGGATTTATAGCTACATCATTTTCTACTGGATTATTTAGAGCTCTATCTAAATTAAAACCAAAATCTAATCCTGCCATGTTATACATTTCTTGACCTGTTTGTGCGTCTGTAGTAAAGAAACCTTCATCTTCATCATCACCAAATATGCTAGGCTTTCTAAATGCTTCTACAGTTCTTTGTACTTTTCTACCAAACAATGTTTTTTGATTTTTAAGTAACTTAGTCCAAGTTCCTAAAATTTCTAAATATACTTCACCGAATGGAAATATAAGTCTTAATTGGTCTGCAATAACATGTCTTCTGTTTAAGTCATAAAGTAAACCTTTTGTTTCTTGTAATGCATAAGACTTTGCTAAATCATCTATAGCTCTTAAGTCATCAACTGTTATAGCTTTATCTACCTGTGCTTTACCCATTGTTTCTAAGTTTTTTATATATTGTCTAGCTCTAGAACCAGGTAAACTTTTACCCATTACTTTTTCTGCTTGTCTTAGTATTTGTGCTCTAGCAGCATCATCCATATTTGCATATGCACTTTCTATAAATCTCCAGTAAAACTGTCTAAATGCAGGTGACCTTGACAAATCATTAGTAGGTACACCCATAAGACCTGCGTAAAATGATTCAATAATTTCGTCAGCTCTTTTTGCATAATCTCTGTCTAATTCAAATCTTGATGCTTTAACTTTAAAACTATCTCCTACAATATCTGATTTATAATTATTTAACCATGTAGAGTATTTTCTTAATTCACTTCTTGACATTTTCCTATTAAATATTATTTCTTCATACTCACCTTTTTTAGAATTAAATATTTGAATACCATGTTCTGTATCATCTTTATACCCTTTTGCTATTTGTCTAAGTAATTCATGGTCACCTGTTTCAATAATTTCATATCTAATAACATGATTAGGATTAGTTGGTCTTGGCGTTTCTACATCAAGTGGTATGGTTCTCCCATCTGGTAGTACTTCTGTAGCTCTATACTTACCTCCTGTTTTTAAATGAACTCTTGCAACTACAGATTCTACATAACTGTCAGACCATTTCTTATCTTCCATAATAAGTTTTTTAAGTTGTTTAGCATCATCATCAGTATTAGCTATAAGTGCTTTTCTCCATTGTGATAACTCACCTTGCCAAAAATCTTCTTTAATTTTTTGTATTGCATTTTCAAAAGCTTCACTACCAGGACCACCAACAACAGTTGCATCCGCTATTCTTGATGCTAATTCATCACTATGAAGCTGTAATATTTCTGAACTCCATGCATTATAAAAACCTTTTTCTCCTTTACCTACTGTTTTAAAACCCCTAGCTCTTCTAGGGTCAAGACCAAATAAAATACCTGCGTGTGAATTTGAAGCAGCTTGTTGCCACTCCATAGCTAATTCTAGTGAATCATCAAATATATCTGTTTCACCTCTGCCTAATCCAAATGTATCTGCTAGGTAATCATCTCTAAGTATTTTTCTTTCTTCCTGTAATAGTTGTCTAGTTCTTTGTGGTTTTCTACCTATTACCCATGCAAGTGCTGACAATGGATGTGCAAATACATTATCTAAATCTGCAGCCCACATACGCATTTGTTCTTCACCTACTACTCTTACAACCCACGCTGGTCTAAGTAGAACTGATGGTTTCCATAATCTTTGCATATACCCATCTGCTACACCTGTCAACAAACCTTCAGATATTGTACTTATATCTGAATCATCAACATTTAAATTAATTTTTGTTCTAGCACTTTTAACCCATAGCTTTACATTTTCCATAAGTGTTTTATCTTCTTTTAATGCAAGTTCTGCTAAGTCTGTTACAGGTTTGGCTAACAACTTATCAAAATCTTCTTGAGGAATATTTCCTTTACCTCTAAGTCTTAAGCCTAATTCTCTCATAGGTCTAAATACTCTTAAAAATAATCTAGCATCTGGCATAGGAATAAAACCATCGTTATAATACTCTGATATTAGATGAGCTGTAGGTCTAGCTTTACTTACTCTAGTTTCTTCTATTTTAGAAATAATATTTGTATTTCTTAGTTCATCTACTAACTCATCAAGTAATGTTCTTATTTCTCCTTCACCTATAGACAATTCACCTAAGTCACCTGTTTGTGTCAAATACTCATCTAATGTTCTTCCTAAGTTACCAATAGTATTTGTAAGATTATCTGTTGATTCTGTTTGGAATATTATATCATCTAACAAAGTTTTTAATTTCGCAGCTTCATCTGCAGTTGTACCACTAGAACCAACTACACCTAAACTTTGTATTTTATTAGTTTTAATAAACTGTTGTATCTCTTTTATTTCATCTGGTGTATAAACTTTATTTGGATTCACCACTATATGTGGTATGTTTCCTTGATATAAACCAGGAGATAAATCTATTTGATTTCCTATAAGACCTTTTTTGTTTAATATATTTGTAAGTGCTTCTGCTTGATTTACTGTTCCTGGTTTTCCAAAAGAATCAACTAATTTATAACCTTCATTTATTTTTTTAGCTAATTGTTGTATTAATACAGGATTTTCTTCTGCCCACATAAGCCATAATTTTTCATATTCATTTTTACTTTCACCTAAACCCTTGCCAAATAAAATACTGTCTTCTGCTGGTGGTTTTCCTTTGCCTGATTTTTTAATTGTTTTTTGCCAAACATCTTCTATAGTTCTTCCAGCATATTGACCTGATTTAAATTTTGCATTTAAAGCAGAAAATTGTTTTCCTAATGTATCTCCTTTAGTAGATACTTCAAATGGTATAGAGTCTTCAATATCATCCCATTTACCATTTTCTAAAAAGTTCTTACTAGACTGAAGACCTTTACCTGGTGTATCTACATCAGATAATACAACTAAAGCACCATCAGAACCTGCTAAATTATTTGCTGCAGCAGTTCTAAAATCAAAACTTGTTGGCTCTATTGCACCCCAATCTTTTTCAAGATTTGCGTAATTTGGTTTTTTTGCATTTAAAGCATTTAACTCTTTAAATTTAGGTACATTGTTTTCTAGATAAATTACTTGTTCTTCTATTTGTTTATTAATTCTTTTTAAACTTTCGTCTACACTTTCTATAGCATCATCTACTCCTACTGATTTATTTTTTATAACTTTCTCAACAATTTCTTGGTCAAATTCTTTATCTACATCTACTCGTTCATAATAACCTTTTTTTATAGTAGTGCGTTCTGTATTAATTATTTCTCTTATTTCTCTTTGATTTAAGAAACCAGGGTTGTTTAACTCTTCTGCTTTTTTAAGTTTTAGATATTTAATTGCTCTTTCTTCAGATATAAGTTCAGAAAGTGTGCCTTCCTCAACAATAGGTCTCGTATCACCTACAGTACTACCTTCAACCTTTTCTTTATAAGTTTTTCTATATATAGGAATTTTAATTTCTTTACCATCAATTGTAAGTGTTTTTAATTTGTCAGTTTTTTCATATCCTAGATTATCTGCTATTTCTCTTCTAGCTATTCTTACATTGTCTTTAGTAGGTGCATATTTAGCAACAATAGCATCTCTTTGTGTTTGTAAAGAAGCTCTAGCTGCAGTTAAATTTGAACCAGCTTTTTCTGCTTCTTCAAGTTGTGTCATTGATAATTTGACTTTTGATTGTACACTTTTTTCTAATTTGTTTACTTCATCAGATAGCTCTATCTTTATCCTGTCAGACTTAGTTCCCCAATCATATTCTGCTCTTGCTAAATCAGCATCTAAATTATCAGAAAGTCCTAGCTCCAGCATTCTTTGTCTGTTAGCGTCATATCTACCATTTATATTTAATGGTTTAAATTCTACAGTGTATGCATTTGCACCTGAAGCAAAACCTTTTTGATTTAACATAATTTGTAGTTGTTGTTCTGTAACTCCTTCTTTAGATATTATGTCTTCTAGTAGTGGTCTTTGATTTGGATTTTTAAATATATCATTAGGAATTTTTCTAACTTTAGTTACTTGTACAGCTACTTGCGTTCCACTAGGACTTTGAAATATAAATCTAGCACCATATGGAGGAGTAGAAAATTCTTCTCCAATTTGTACACCCATTATGTTTGCCCACTCAACAGCACTTTTAGTTTCTGATATTTTAGTACCTGCTTGTATTAAATCTGCATCAGCACTCACTATAGGTAAATTATCTAAATCTAATTTTTCTAAGGAAACTTTACCTGTATAACCATAAGGAACTCTACCAGAAGTTCCAACGCCAAGTTCTTCTGCTATATTTAAAACTGCTTGTTCAGCACCTTCATAATATCCAGAATTAATTTCAGTTATTAATTGTCTAGCTTCAGGTTCAAGTATATTGTTACTAGCTTCTTGTATTCTGTTTAAAATATCATCTATTTCTGCAGTATCTACTTTTTTATTTTTTCTAAATTTAGATACTATTCTTTCAACAAGTAATCTAGAATCTTCAACAGATATAGCTTCAGGAAATAAATCAACAAATTCTTTTGGTATTATTTCATATTTAGAACCTACAAACCATTCAAGTTCACCTAACTCATTAACAAAATACATTCGTGTTTGGTCAATAGACGCCATCCATTTACGAACACCTTTTACTAATTCTTCAGGTAAACCTACATTTTCAAATTTAGTTCCTATATGTGTAAGAACTTGATTCCATATTTCTAGAACTTCATTCATATTTTCTACAGCGTTAACTGGTTGCTCTATGTCTGGGTTTAGTATTTTTGCTTTTTGTGCAATAGCTAATTCAGAAAGTTTATCTAATGCTGGATTTGCTATATCATCATCTACTTTTGCAAATTTCATCCAATCTCTTAAATCAAAAAATGATTGGTTTAAATCATTAACATAAAGTTTCGGTACAGGAAAAACGCTAAATATTCTACCTAATTGTGAATCATTAATACTTTTTGATATTGCACCTTTTACACCTACAGCTTGTCCAAAGTCTCCTGCTATTGTTCTACCTAAACTAGATGATATTTTACCTCTCATTATCATTGATGTAGGATTTAGCTTGTTTAAGATTTGTCTTTCTTCTATAGCATCAATAAGTAAAGATTGTACTTCTCCTCTACTATTAGAATCTTTTAAAGCTTTATGTAAAGAAGCATCACCTTGACCTTTTAATAATGTATTAATAGTTTGATAATCATCAGCTAATACAAATTGGTCAACTATTTTTTGTCCACCTTTAGTTTGTGTAATATATTGTCTTGCAGAAGGTACATGCACTGTTTTTCTTATAGCATTATTTATTACTCCTGCTCTGGATAAAACTATTGATTGGTCTAAAGTTCTAACTGCTTTGCCTGCTTTATTTAAATATCCACCTATTAGTATTGTAGGGTCAGCAAGTAAAGTTAAAGCACCATCTACAATGCCTGACATAATGTTATAAGCTCTTGTTCCTGGTTCAACTATAGAAGCAACTAATGGTGCTGCAGGTGTAAGTTTAATAACTTCACCATTTCTAGATTTAAAAGTTAATCCTTCGTCTCTTTCTCTTTCTGTATTTGTAATATCTTGTCCATAATAAGATTGAACAATATTTTTAGTTTGTTCAGGGTCTGCACCTTTTGCAATCATTTCTTTATAAATATCAGTATCTTCTGCAATTGTAGAATTAGCAAAATATCCTTCACCTAAATTTACTCTTTTACCTTGTGTTATGTTTCTTAAAGCTTGTCTACCTACAGATGGACCTAAATCTTGTCTAATAGTTTGCCAATCTTGCATTGATTCTCTATTAGTCAAAAGAGAAAGCATAGCACCAGCCATACCTATTCCATCAGTATATTTTTTGTCATTAAAATATTTTTGTGTTGCTAATAAAGGTTTCTTAACTAACTCATCTTGCAAAGAATCAAAAACTGTAAATGCAGTTCTAATAGTTCCTCTACCTACAGCTTTAGTTCTATCCCACCAAGTCTTTTCATTATCTAACCATCTTTCTACTAATGGTGCTATCTCAGGGCTATCTGTAGTTAAACCTATAAGAGAAGCACCAACTAATACATCTTTAGGCATATAAAAATGTTCTTGTATTAATCCTTGTAAGTTTTGTGATAATTGTGGATTAGCTTCTATATAGCTAGTTATAGTTTTAGCTTGTTGTATTCTATCTTCTTGTGCTTGATTTTCATAATCTTGCATATATGGCGGTTGCCACCACCATCTTACTTCAGCCATAACTCTCCTATAAGTTTCTTAAAAGTGCTGCTATTTCTTTACTTGGTAAAACCCTGTACATAGCTTGTAAAATCATATCAGCATCAGTTGCTAGAAAAGGTGCATCAGTTGCACTAAGTCTAGTATTAGATGGTTCAAATGGTCTTTCAGTGCTTCTGTAAGCGTCTTGTACTAAATTACCTAAAGCAGGTGACACTTGTTGTGTTTCTTCAACAGCTTCTAATTGAGGCTCTTCTACTTTAGCCATAGGTGCTCCGCTTTGTTGAATATCTAATTCAGTAGATGCACCGTATCGTTCTGCTTGAAATTCTTGTTTTGCTTGTCCTCTATTTCTACTCAAATGGATAACCTCCAGGATTATTGTCAGGAGTAAATACTATATCTACTCTTCCTATACCTGGAATAAAAGCAACTGTTATTACATCAAACTGCGTGTAATCTAACAAATGTCCATCAGCATTATCAACTAAATATTCTTGTTCATATACTGTTTCTTCAGGAAAGTTTCTTGCAACTATTTTTGCAAACTCTACATCTGAAGGTTCAGGTATTGACATTATCCACCTCCTAATAATGCAGCTAAGTTAGGAGGACCTTGTGGTCCTGCTTGTGCTTGCTGTGCCATTGCTTGTTGTTGTATAATAGCTTCTTCTTCAGGACTAGGTTCTTCACCAGTAGCACTAAAGAATTTTTCTAATATGTTACCAATTCTTTTTGGATTATTATATATCTCTACTATAGCCATCATTGCTTTTTTATCACCTTGTTGTGATTGTTGTAACAACATTTGGTATAATACATCTTCAGTTTTTTGTTTAGTAATTCTTTCATTTATTTGTTGTAAGTTTTCTAAACCATCCATTTCTTGTTGCATAGTTTCTCTGTCTATAATTCCAGCTTGCATTAGTTGTAATCCAGTAATTATTTTATTAGGTGCGTCAAAAGAAGCCATAGCACCATACTTTCTTCTAGTTACATAATTCTTATCTATATCACTTGAAGGTTTATAATTTTCAGAAAACGCTGCACCTTTGTATGTACCTGTTAAAGGTTTTCTTGTACTGCTAAATAATATTTCATCTAACTCTAATCTTTTAGCATCTATTTCTTGTAAAGCATATTCTAATATTGTGTGATACTCAGATACCATTTGACCTACGCCAGATTCCAGTTCTTCTAGACCTCTACCAGTTACAAAGGAATTAGGTGATATAGCATCGTCTTGAACTGGATATCCAGCAACAACTCTGAGTTGTCTTTCTAATCTACCGACAGCTTCAAATAACTGATAAGGTAAATTTGTTACAGGTTTTACTACTTGTGAACCTGGTGCTAAATAGTTAATAGCATTTCTACCTTTTCTATATTGACCTGATTCTATTTCTCCTACAATATTTGTTTCTGTAAATACAGCATCTTCCATAGCAATAACTGATAAAATGTTTATTTTTGCCATAGATGCCATTAAACCAATAACTTGGTCAAACTGTCCTTGTAACCTATCAAAGCTAAATCTTTTAGCTACAACAAAAGCTGGACCTGATTGTAATGGGTTAGGTACAAAATCTACAATTTTCTTTGATGCAACATGTACAACATATGTACCTTCTAGATTCATATACTCTAAAATTACATCTCCATTTTCATCAGAGTTTTCCCAGCTACCATCATCTGTGTATCTTAAGTTGTAGCTGTCGTAAGAATTAGTATCTGAATCTTTTGCTTCAAAGTATGCTTTTAACTCTGGATACATTTCCATTAACTTCCTTATAGGAACTTTTTGTATAATTGCTAGTTCATCTGGTTGTTGTGTATTTCCAAAATAACCAGGAAAGCAATCATAAGGATTTCTTAATTCTGCACAAGGATACATATGACCATTCATATCCATCTTTGTTGTTATAACCCATACGGCAAATCCGTAGCCTGGCAACCATCTAGCTACTTGTGGTAGCTGTAACTCTAATTTTTGCATACTATCATATGCAGTAATAATTCTTTCTAATTTATCTTTTTTACTTTTGTTTCTTTGACTATCTCTTGCATTTGTAATGTGTACATCTAATGACGGTACTTTACCTATTTTTTGAGATAACCTATCTAATGCTGACAACATTAAGTTAGGTGCTGGTATTGTATATGCTTCGTTGTTATCTAGTCCAGGACCTAGTAATTGTCTTATTCCATCTTCTCCACCATTTAAGATAGCTCTAAATCTTGCTCTGTCTATAAGAACATCATCATGCATTCTTTTTAAGTATGATGCTCTTTCAATAATATCTTGTGGCTTCATTTAACTCCAGGGTGTTTCATTCCATTGTACACTATTATAGCCATCAAAACTAGGAGTGTACTCTATTCCTATATCAGCATAGACGAGTTTTGTCAACTGTCTAATAACTTTCATAGGAAACCAACTTGCCATAACAACATCTGATTTATAACCTCTTCCACCTTTACCTTTAGATGCAAAGTAAACTAACTGCTTTGTATAAGTTATAGACTTACTTTGTGCGTCTGCATCATAAAAAGGCAATTGTATCATTTGGTCATTAAACATTGGTGCTAAAGAAGTTACACCAAATTTTTCATCCCATTTGTTTTTATGAGTTTCGTGTCCTTCTAGCTTTATGCCTTGTATGTTACAATACTCTTTTATTCTTTGGTCTTGTCTAATTGCTTTTTGAAAACCATTTTCTTCAATAACCCAGTGATAACA
>MDSZ01119287.1_pt1 | contig 16841 bp, 17 predicted proteins | sample 811201 | NCBI WGS metagenome assembly MDSZ01 (sample SAMN05326647, study PRJNA326480) | marine metagenome | isolation source: seawater | place: Indian Ocean: North | collected 2010
AAAGATTATATTTCTCACAAAATTGAAAATCTATCTTTATTTCTAAAAGAAATAAGGTTATTAAAAAGTAAATAAATTATGTCTATAGAAAATATAATAAATGAAGCTTGGCAAAATAAAGATCAAGTAAATCAAAATTCTGATAAAAAACTCAAAGATGCTATTAATCAAACTATTGCTGATTTAGATAGTGGGAAAGTCAGAGTAGCTGAAAAGATAAATGGCAAATGGATTACCCACCAACATATTAAAAAAGCGATAATGTTAAGTTTTAGAATTTATCCAATGGAAAACTTAAGTGGACCCTATAGTAGTTGGTATGACAAATCACATTTATTGAAAGGTAAAACTGCTAATTGGACAAAAGAACAACATGAAACAGCTGGGTTTAGAATGACGCCCAATAGTCCTGTAAGGCCTGGTTCTTTTATTGGAAAGAATGCTGTTCTCATGCCATGTTATGTAAATATCGGAGCCTACATTGATGAAGGAACAATGATGGATACTTTTAGTCGTGCTGGCAGTTGTTGTCAGATAGGAAAAAATTGTCATATTTCTGCTGGTTCAGGAATCGGAGGTGTTTTAGAACCTGCTCAAGCATTACCTACAATTATTGAAGATAATGTTTTTGTTGGTGCAATGTCCGAAGTAGTAGAAGGAGTAATAGTAGGTGAAGGATCAGTGCTAAGCATGGGTATGTATATTGGTCAATCAACCAAAATAGTAGATAGGAAAACTGGGGAAATTACTTATGGTAAAATTCCACCTTACTCTGTAGTTGTTCCTGGTTCATTACCAGATAAAAAAAATTCATCGGCACCATCATTATATTGTGCTGTTATAATCAAACAAGTTGATGAAAAAACAAGGTCTAAAACGTCAGTTAATGATCTTTTAAGAGAATAGAACCATGAAAATTTTAAATGAACTTCAGTTAGCTAAGGAGCTAATCAGATTTCCATCCATAACTCCAATAGATGCTGGGGTAATAAAATTTTTAGAAAAAAAACTTAAGAAATTAGGTTTTAAAACAAAAATACTTGAATTTAAAGAAAAAGGTTATCAACCTGTAAAAAATCTATACGCAAAATTTGGAAACAAAAATCCTAATTTTTGTTTCGCAGGACATTTAGATGTTGTCCCTCCGGGTAACATTAAAGATTGGACAATTAATCCTTTCAAACCGTCTATTAAAAAAAGTCATTTAATTGGTAGAGGCGCTAATGATATGAAAAGTTCAATCGCAGCTTTTGTTTCTGCGGTAAGTATATTTTTATCTAAAAATAAAAAATTCAATGGGTCAATTAGTTTTTTAATTACGGGAGATGAAGAAGGTGATGCAATTAATGGTACTAAAAAAGTCGTAGATTATTTAAAAAAAAAAAAAGAAAAAATTAATTTCTGTTTAGTTGGAGAGCCAACCAATCCCAATAAATTAGGAGAAATGATTAAAATAGGTCGTAGAGGTAGCATAACAGGAAAACTTACAATTTATGGTATTCAGGGTCATGTTGCTTATCCAAATCGAGCTAACAATCCATCAACAACAATAGTTAAAATTCTAAATGAACTTAAAAATATAAAATTTGATAAAGGAACGAAAAATTTTCAACCTACAAATTTAGAGGTTACTAAAATAAATATAGATAATAATGCAGATAATGTAATTCCAAAATCTGCAGAAGCAACTTTTAATATTAGATTTAATAATAAACATTCATCTAACTCTATTAAAAAAAAACTGAATAAAATTTTTAATAAAATAAGTAAAAAAAATAAATCAAAATACAAAATAGAGTACAGAGTTTCAGGAGAGTCTTTTTTAACCAAACCTAATGCCACAACTTTAATGATACAAAATGTCATTAAAAAAATTACAAAAATAAAACCAAAACTATCAACTACTGGAGGAACCTCAGATGCAAGATTCATTAGAAAAATTGCAATATGCCTAGAATTTGGTCTAGTCGGCAAAACTATGCATAAAACTGATGAAGCAGTTTCAATTTCAGATTTAAAAAAATTGACTAAAATATATCATAATATTTTAGAAAATTACTTTAAATGAAAACAGGATTAATAACCTCAGATACTTACCAAAATCACAACACAGGAGATGGTCATCCTGAAAAAGAGGATAGAGTCAAAGCAGTAATAGAAAATTTTAAAAAATTAAATAATAAAAATCTTATTTGGAAAAAGCCAGTAAAATTTAATAAATCCCTTTTAAAAATTACTCACAATCCTAATTATATAGATTTTGTTGAAAAATCTTTTCCAAAAAAAGGTTTTTCTTATTTAGACGGAGATACTATTATTTCTCCAGGAAGTAAAAGCGCAACTATAGACGCTGTTGGTTCAATTATTACTGCTATTGATGGTGTTCAAAAAAAAGATTTTAAAAATGCTTTTTGTGCGGTCAGGCCTCCTGGTCATCATGCTGAAAGAGATAAAGCAATGGGTTTTTGCATTTATAATAATGTTGCCGTAGGAGCTAACTACTTAATTGATAATTATAAGCTAAATAAAATAGCTATAATTGATTTTGACGTACATCATGGTAATGGAACCCAAAATATTTTCTTTGATAATGAAAAGGTCTTATATATTTCAACTCATCAGTTTCCTTTTTATCCTGGCTCAGGAACAGAAAAAGAAAAAGGGAAAAATAATAATATATTAAATATTCCTTTGCCTGCAGGAACTACCTCTGAAGAATACTTAAATGCATATGAATTTGTTTTAAAAAAGATAAGAGAATTTAAACCAGAATTCATATTACTATCTGCTGGTTTTGATGCCCATAAAAATGATCCTCTAGCACAATTTCAATTAGATTCTAAAGACTTTTATACAATTACAAAAAGAACATTAGAATTATCTAAGTTATATTGCGATGGTAAAGTTGTTTCTATTTTAGAAGGTGGTTATGACATTTTAGCTCTTCAAGAAAGTACTCAAGAACATGTTGAAGCACTTATAGAATCTAATTGAAAATTTTTAATTTATCTTTAAATAATTCTTAATGAAACTTTACAAAATTAAAAAATCAAACATCGATAGAAAAGGACGTGGTCTTTATGCTTCGAGAGATATAAAATCAGGTACAAAAATTATTAATTATGTAGGTAAAATTATTACAAAAAAACAAACTGAAGAGTCAAAAAAGTTTGATAATTCTAGACCCATTTACTTATTTAATTTAAACAAAAAATATGATCTTGATGGTGATGTTTCTTGGAACACAGCAAGATTAATTAATCATTCTTGCTCAAATAACTGTGAATATAATGGTACAGGTCTAAAATTATGGGTTGTGGCTATTAAAGATATTAAAAAAGGGGAAGAGCTTACTTGTGATTATGGATTTGGATACGATGAGGATTTTAAACAATTTCCCTGCAAATGTGGGTCTAAAAACTGTTGTGGTTATATTGTTCGAGCTGAGTCAAGATGGAGAATCGATAAAAAATTTAGTCTTGGTCGAATAAACTCTAATAAATAACTTTTTCTAAAAATAATCCATATGCAGGTGCTGGTGGAGCACATAATTTTCTTTGTTTTAATTTAAAAACTGACTCAAACTTTTTTAAGTTCCATTTTTTCTCAGCTAAATATTTTAAACAACCCACCATTGATCTAACCTGTTGCTGTAAAAAAGATTGAGATTTAAATTGTATTTCAATCCTTCCTTTAGTTGATTTTATTTTAATTGATTTCATGGTTCTGATTGGATTTCTAGCCCTACAATTAGATGATCGAAATGTCGAAAAATCTTTTGTTCCTAAAAGTTTTTTTGCTCCTTTTTTCATTAAATTAATATCTAGTTTTTTAATTATATGCCAACCTCTCTCTTTATCAATCGAAGGTTTACTGTTTCTATTAAATATTACATATTTATAAATTCGTTGTTTTGCAGAAAATCTTGCATGAAAATTTAAATTTTTTTTTTCAATTTTTAAAATTGAAATATTTTCTTTATTAACAAAATAATTTATTGTTTGTAAAAATTTATCAAAATTGTTAATTTTTTTTTTGCAGTCAAAATGCGCTGACTGTTCAATAGCATGTACCCCTGAGTCTGTTCTACCAGAACCAAATAAAAGTATTTTTTCTTTTAAAATTTTAGATAATTTATTTTGAATTAATTTTTGCACTGATTTTCCTTTTGGCTGAATTTGCCAACCAATAAAATTTGTCCCAACATATTCAATTAATAGATGGTATCTATGCATTGTTTAGATTAAAACCTTTTTTGATTTGAGATCCAAGCACAAATTCATTAATTTTTTGAACTTTTTTTCCTTGTCTTTGAATTTCTAAAACTTTAATAGATTTTTGATTGCCACAACTAATTTCTAAATAATCATCTAAGACCTCTCCACTCTTCCCAATATTAGAGCCTATCTCAGCTTTGAGAATCTTGTATCTTTCACCTTTAAAAATAAAAAATGCACCAGGATTCTGATATAAACCATTTATTTTTCCAATTATTCGTTCTGCTGTTTCATTCCAATCTATTTTTCCCTCAGATTTTTCAATTTTTGAAGCATAGGTAGCTTCTTTGTGTATTTGGTCCTTAAATTCAATTTTATTTTCTAATATATCATCTAAATTACTTACGATTTTATCTGCAGCTAATAAAGAGAGTTTTTCTGAAATTGTCTCGGTATTATCATAATTAGTTATTTTTATTTTATAGGAATTACAAACTGGACCTGTATCTAATTTTTCATTAATTTTCATAATACTTATTCCAGTTTCTTTATCTAAATTCATTAAAGATCTTTGAATTGGTGCCGCTCCTCTCCATCTAGGAAGAAGTGAGGCATGAATATTAATAAATCCCTTTTTAGATAAATCTAAAAATTTTTTTGGTATAATTTGACCATATGCAACAACAATAACTATATCTGGATTTAATTTTTTAAAATATTCATATTCTTCATTATTATCTTTCAAAGATACTGGTGTTCTATAATTTATATTTAGTGTTTCAGAGATACCTTGAATAGGGGATTTATTAATTCTTTGTCCTCTTTGAGATTTTTGAGGAGGCTGAGTATAAACTACTGAAATTGGATATCCATTTTGATAAAGAGATTTAAGAATTGGTACAGCAAAAAATGGTGTACCCATAAAAACAACTTTTTTTGACATTTGCTAAACAACTATTCTGCTTAACTTACTTTTAGAAAGTTTCTTAATAATCATTGATTTTTTTAATTTTGATAGATAATCAATAAACAAAATTCCTTCTAAATGATCCATTTCATGTTGTATACAAGTTGCTAATAACCCGTCAGCTTTCAATATTTTTTTTTTTCCGTTATAATCTAAATATTCAACTTCACAACCATTCGGTCTTTCAATTTCTGCAAATTGATTTGGAACTGACAAACAGCCCTCTTCATATTTTGCTTTTTCAAGGTTTTTATTTTTAATCACAGGATTAACAAAATACATCGGTTCTTTTTTATTTTCATCTTTACTAAGATCCATAACAATAATTCTTTTAGGAACCCCAATTTGAATTGCTGCAAGACCAATACCATTCGCTGAATACATAGTATCCAGCATATCATCCATAAGTCGTCTCTCTTGATCACCTACTTTTTCAACAGGCATAGATACTTGTCGTAATAATTTATTTGGTTCTGTTAGAATTTTTTTAACTGACATAACTAATACATTTTATTATAAAATTTAAACTTTTAAAGGTAGAACTTTAAGCAAAATTTTATTCCTGATAGGGTCAATATCAAGCTTATTCAAAGTACTTATTATAAAATATATAGTATCTGCATCCATATCCTTTAATTCGTCTTGTCCGATTGATTCTACTATTCTCAAAATGGCAACTGCCATATCCTCATTGTTTATTAATAATTGAATATCAGAGGGCATTTCGTTTTCATTAATTTCGTAAAAATCATCATATTTTTTTGGAACATTAACCCCATCAGATTTTAGTGCTTCGATTAAAATCACATCCTTTTTTGAAAAAAAATATTTTTTATTCTTTTTAATTTTCTTTAATAAATCTTTTAAATCTTTCTCTACGTTTTTATTAGATTTTTTTTCTCTAAAATAATTAATTAATTTTGACTGATGTAAAACTTTGTTATTTATTTTTATTTTTTTCAATTCACTTTTTTCTTCTTTAATATTATTTTCATAAAATGAAACATAATTAGGAGGTACTTGATCTAAATCTATCTCTTCTAAAAAACTAATTAATTCTTTTTTAAATGCATTTTCTAAACCATCATTTTTAAAAGAATTTTTTAATGCATTCATCAATTCTAACTTTTTTTCAATTTTTGAAGTAATTAAAATCCCTTGATATATTAAAGCTCTTGCTTCAATTTTTGAGAGTACTTTTGAGGATTCTTTTATATTTAAAAGTTGATTTATATTGAATTGAAATCTTTTATATAATTCAAATAAATCTTTTTCTGTATAATTTCTTTCGTGTGTGGCTTTCTCTATAATAGCGATTTTGTCTAAACTTGAGACTTCAACATCTTTAATATCATCTAACAAATTTGATGTAGATAAATATTTCCAAATTTGTTTTGAAGTTGTCTCTTTAGGTTCAAATTTAAATTCTGGATTAGTTCTATGAGATAAATGAAAATCTAATATTGTTTTCTCCGATATTGATGTTTCTGGTTCTTTATCAAAACCCAATAAATAATTAATTTTACTTTCATAAAATTTATCCTTAAAGCCTAATTCTTTTTTCAAATCTATCAATAACTGAGCCTCTTCCTTTTTTTTATTATTAATTAAACAATAAATATTAAATTTTGAAAGATATTCATCCTCAATTGAACTTTGAATTTTAGAAAAAATTTCACAAGACTTATTTATATCAGATTTGGCAAGATAATAGTCTACTAGATATCTAGTAAGTCTTGGATCTTCATTTATAATTTGATTTTTTAATAAATAATCCTCTATTAATTTTAAATTCGAATTTTTAATTAACCAATCGGATTTTATTTTCATAAACTGTTCTTTAGTAATATTTAACTTTGGATAATATGCATTTGTCACTAATAAAATATCTAAAATTTCTGTTGCATCCTGTGAAAGATTTATTTTATTAATTCTTTTAAAAATTCTTAAAATTTGCTCTCCATCTGAGTTAGACCACATATTAATATCTAATCCGTTTTCTGCAGGATCATAAAGTCCAACAATTTTTACTTCATTTGATGTTAAAGTTTGATTTTCCTCAATAATCAATTCATCTGTGTTTTGAGATTGTATTTTATATATAGTATTTTGAGATATACTTTCTTCGTCAATTTTTTCATTTTTAGTCTCTTTTTTATTTTGTTGTTCTGTCTCAACATTCCAAATATCTGCAGGTTCTTCTTCTGAATGAGATCCAAATGTAAATAATAAAAAAAATAATATAATTAATAATTTTATATTATTTAACAATCTTGAGTTTTTCATTTGGAATAATTTTTTCAATTTCTTTATTAGGAGATGGAAAATCAATTTTACCTAACAATAATACTGCGCTGATTAGAACAATCAAAACTAATGTCATCTTAATAAAAAAAGATTTACTTTTGCCGCTACTTGTATTTTTTGAAAATTGCATATATTCTCTAATAATTTCAAATTAAGACATATTTGTGTTTTTTCAATAAAGAAAGCTTATGTATTCAAATAAAAACCTCGTTTTCTTAGGCATGATGGGGTCTGGAAAATCCTCTATTGGTAATTTAGTTTCAAAAAAAATAAACATTCCATTTATTGATATCGATAATTTAATTATTGAGAATACAGGAATGAGTATTTCTGAAATATTTGAAAAAAAAGGTGAGAATTATTTTAGAGATATAGAAGAAACAATTACTCTAAAATCTTTAAAAAAAAATAATTGTGTTATTTCACTAGGTGGCGGTGGATTCATTAACGATAAAATACGAAAAGAAATTATGAGTAATCATTATTCATTTTGGCTTAATTGGGATGAAACAATTTTACTAAACAGAATAAAAAAAAGTAAAAAAAGACCTTTAGCATTTCAGTCTACAGATCAAGAAATAAAAAAAATGATCAAAAAAAGATCAAAAATATACTCTTATGCTCAATTTAAAATTAACTGTAATAAACTTACAAAAACTGAAATAGTAAAAAAGATTATAAAAATTTATGAAAGCAATTAAGTTAATTATAAAAACTGAAAATCAAAAATATCCGATTTATATAGGAAACAATATTTTAAAGAATTTTCAATATTTATTAAAAAAGAACTCAATAAATTTTAATCAATGTCTAGTTATAATAGACAAAAATATTCCTAAAAAAGTAATAAATAAATTTTTACATTCATTCAAAAGAAAAAAAGTAATAATTCATTATTTTAAAGCTAATGAGAAAAATAAAAATCAAAAAAGTATTACAAATATTTTGAATATTCTTTTAAATAAAAACTTTAATAGGAATGACTGTATAATTTCTGTTGGTGGAGGCATTACTGGTGATGTATCAGGTTTTGCGGCTAGTATATTCAAAAGAGGATTAAAATTTGTAAATGTACCTACAACCTTACTTTCCCAAGTTGACTCATCTATTGGTGGAAAAACTGGAATAAATACCCAGCATGGCAAAAATTTAATAGGAGCTTTTTATCAACCAAGTTTAGTTATTTCCGATACTTTTTTTTTAAAATCTTTACCAAAAAGAGAATTGATATGTGGTTACGGAGAAATTTTGAAACATGCAATAATTGCCAATAAAAAATTTTTTAATTTCTTAAATAAAAATGGATCTAAAATTTTAAAACTTAAAAGTCCCTTAATAGAAAAAGCGATACTTCAAAGTTGTTCAATTAAAAAAAAAGTAGTTGAGATTGATAGTAAAGAAATAGGTATAAGAAAAATCTTAAATTTTGGGCATACATTTGCTCATGCGTACGAAGCAACATTAGGATATTCAAATAAACTTAACCATGGTGAAGCAGTAATACTCGGAATAAAAACTGCCGCTAAATTTAGCTTATCTAATAAGATTTTAAGTCTTAATGAATTTAAACTAATTGAAAATCACTTAAATGAATTAAATCTTCCAAGAGATATTAACAAATTTTTTTCAAAAAAAAATTTGAAAAAAATTTTATTTTTTATGAAAAAAGATAAAAAAAATAATACTAATAAAATAAATTTAGTGCTGCTTAAAAAAATAGGTAAACCAATACATAATTTACATTTTAATAAGGAAAAAATTAATAGTTATTTAAACAAAGAATTATTCAAATAATATTTGAATTGAATGAATATGTTCTTTTAATTCAACTCTTAAAATACTATAAATTTTTTTAGTTGCGACTATTTTGCTCAATTTAGAAAGTTCATCAGATTTTATAAATAATTTTAGATGAAATTTTCCCTCCTTGTGTCCCTTGTGATTTTTATGCAAAAAACTTTTATCTTCAATTTTAATTTCTTTAATATCAATTTCAGTAGTAAGTTTATTTTTAACGATTGCAATTAATTGTTTTATATTCATAAATATTTATTTATTATTATATATTATGAAAAATATTTGTGATTGGAATAATTGCTTTGAAATCGGCGAATATAAAGCACCTATTGAAAAAGATAACAGTAAAAACTATAGAATGCTTTGCTTAACACATGTCAAAGAGTTCAATAAAAATTGGAATTATTTTGCAGGAATGAATGATGAACAAATATTCAACTTTTTAAAATCTGATATGACTTGGCATAAACCAACACAGAGTTTTAGTTCTTCGGACAATTTTTTTAAAATACTCTGGAATAACACTTTAAAAGATGAATTTGATAAAATTAAGATCAAAGGTGAATATAATCACATGAGCCAATTTAAATTCGATAGCAATGATATTAAAGCTTTTGGAATTTTAGGTGTTTCAGTAGGTTTAAAATGGGAGAAAATACAAGATAAATTCAAAACTCTTGTCAAAAAATTTCACCCTGATATTAATCTGGGGAATAAAAAATACGAAGAAAAACTTAAATTAATCACTTTAGCTTACACTCAGCTAAAAAATACTTATAAGGAAAAAATTGACACCTAATTTAAACATACAACCAGATATTAAAGTATCTCTAAAACAAACTTTTGGAATCGACTCTGACATGGATGTTGATGCATTTTCAAAAAAAAATGATTTTGTTCCTGAAATAGATAAAAATTATAAATTTGATAAAGATACCACTTTGGCAATCATATCTGGATTTGCATTTAATAAAAGAGTTTTGGTTCAGGGTTATCATGGAACTGGAAAATCAACACACATTGAACAGATTGCAGCAAGATTAAATTGGCCATGTATAAGAGTGAACTTGGACAGCCACATAAGTAGAATTGATCTTATTGGTAAAGATGCAATAGTAATTAAAGATGGAAAACAAATCACAGAATTTAGAGAAGGAATTTTACCTTGGTCTATTCAAAATCCTATTGCTTTAGTTTTTGATGAATATGATGCAGGTAGGCCTGATGTAATGTTTGTTATTCAAAGAGTATTAGAGTCTCAAGGAAGTTTTACTCTTTTAGATAAAAATAAAGTTTTAAAACAAAATAAATTCTTTAGACTATTTGCGACTTCAAATACAGTTGGTTTAGGAGATACGACTGGTCTATATCATGGTACCCAACAAATAAATCAAGGACAAATGGATAGATGGAATATCGTAACATCTTTAAATTATCTAAGCTTAGATAAAGAAATGGAAATTATTTTAGCAAAAAATAAAAATTTTAATAATTCTAAAGGAAAAGAAAAAGTATCGAATATGATTAAAGTAGCATCCTTGACCAGAAAAGGTTTTATGGGTGGAGATATCTCTACCGTAATGAGTCCTAGAACAGTTTTGCATTGGGCTGAAAATGCAGAAATCTTTAAAGATATTGGTTATGCTTTTAGAGTCACATTTTTAAATAAATGTGATGATATTGAAAAAAAAACTATAGCTGAATATTATCAAAGATGTTTTGGTGAAGAATTACCAGAGTCTATGGTAAATATTCAAGTTTAAATGAGTAACAAAGAAAATAATATCAAAGAACAATTTAAACAAGTTCTAATTTCAACTGCAAGAGTAATCTCAGATGATTATAAAATTGATATTAAAAAAATAGATAAAAATTCAAATTTAAAAAAAAAAAATTTTTTCGATATAACAAATCTATCTAGTAAAAGTGACTTTATAAGACTTAGAGCAGAAACTGATTCTGTGGCTCTTAGTAAAAAATTTTCAAATAAATATATATATAATAAAAACTTACCAAAAAATCCTGCATGTAAATCTTTATATGAAATTGCTGAAAAAATTAGATATGAAGTTTTAGGAGGAAGAATGTTAAGGGGTATAGGGAAAAATTTAAAAGAAAATTATAACCAAAAATTAATTTCAAAACGTAAAGATAATATTAAAAATAAAGAGGATGTACCAATTGCAGATGCTTTTGAATTATATATGCTAAAAAAATTTTTTAATATAAACCTTAATGCTACTTCATCAAAAATGTTAAGTTTTTGGGAAAAAGATTTTGAAAAATCTGTTGAAAAACACTTAGATTTTTTAAATGAAAATCTTGAAAATCAAAATAATTATAATTTAAAATTTTCAGAAATTCTTCAAAATATGGATGTTTTTAATTCAAATGATGAAGAAATTAAGGAAGATAACGATAAAGACGATACGGAACAAGAAAACAAATCTGAAAATAATAACGACAATTCTCAATTAAATGAAGATGAAAACAATCAAAATGAACAACAAGCTGGTTTTAATGACGCAGATTTTGAGTTAAGTGACCAACAAATAGACGAACAATTAGATGATTTAGATAGTGTAAAACAGAATTCAGATAACTTATCTCAAAGAGAAAGTTTAAATAGTATCGATCAAGAATATAAAATATTTACAAGTGAATTTGATGAAATTGCAAAAGCAGAAAACTTAGAGGATGCAAAAGAAATACAAAAGTTAAGAAAAAATTTAGATCAACAATTAATTGGTTTTCAAGATTTAATAACTAAACTTGCTAATAAATTACAAAGACAACTTCTTGCAAAACAAAATAGAGCATGGGAATTTGATTTGGAAGAAGGTTTACTGGATAGTTCTAAACTAACTAGAATTATTATGGACCCATATAATTCTTTATCCTTTATGAAAGAAAAAGATCTTGATTTTAAAGATACAATAGTAACTTTGTTAATTGATAATTCAGGTTCAATGCGTGGGCGTCCTATAACAATAGCGGCTCTGTGTGCAGATATCTTATCAAGAACTTTGGAAAGATGTTCCGTAAAAGTTGAAATCTTAGGTTTTACAACGAAGAACTGGAAAGGTGGAAAAAGTAGAGAGACTTGGACTCAAATTAATAAACCTAAAAATCCAGGAAGACTAAATGACCTTAGACATATAATCTATAAAGGTGCTGATACACACTGGAGAAAATCTAAAGATAATATAGGCTTGATGCTTAAAGAAGGATTATTAAAAGAAAATATTGATGGAGAAGCAATTTCATGGGCATACAGTAGACTTAAAAAAAGAAAAGAAGAACGAAAAATTTTGATGGTCATTTCTGACGGAGCACCAGTGGACGACTCAACTTTATCAGTTAATTCAGGAGATTTTTTAGAAAAACATCTTAAAAAAATGGTAAAATTTATTGAGGATAAAAGTAATATAGAAATATTAGCAATTGGTATAGGACACGATGTATCTAGATATTATAAAAAAGCTATTAAAATTACAGATGTGCAAGAATTAGGTGACGTTATGATTAGCCAATTAAGTGGACTGTTTGAAAACAAAAGTAAACTTCATTAAATTTTCACAAAGTCTTTATTATCCCATTTAATAGATACTTCTGCACCTTTATTTTTTTCTAAATTAAAGAAATGTATTTCTGCAAAATTTTTCTCTAAAAGAGTTTTTCCAATAAATGTTCCTAATCCAAGTCCATACTTAGAAATATGGGCATTATCTCTAGTTCTTATGTAAGGTTCACCTAATTTATGCTTGTCGATTAAGTCTTTTGGAAATCCAGGTCCATCATCTCTTACAATGACCTCTGAATTTTTATTATCACTTTTAATATAAATTTCTACTTTACTATCACTAAACTTATTTGCATTTCCAATAAAATTTCTCAAACCATATACTACTTCTGGTGATTTATATGATTTTAAAGGATTTTTATCCTCGTCTAAAATTAACACAAATTTTTTCTCACTTATTTCTTTATAAGATCTAACTATTTCCTCTATATAGTCTTTTAAAGAAGCTTGGTTATCAATAAATTCATCTTCTACAATTGGATTTAATGTAAGTTTTTTTAATATTTCACTACATCGATTACTTTGACTTACCAATAAATCAAGATCACTTTTAATCTTAATATCTGATGCATAATCTTTCTGTAGTTCTTTAGCCGTTAATAAAATAGTTGAAAGTGGTGTACCTAATGAGTGAGCAGCAGCAGCAGCCTGACCACCTAAAGATACAAGCTCATTTTCTTTAGCCATTATTTCTTGCATTTTATCATATGCTTCTTTTCTAATTCTATTTTCATTTCCAAATTTAAATCCAAAATATACTAGAAAATTTAAACCAATAAAAATTGCAACTGGAATACTATATAAATAATAATTTGGAGTGTGAAAATGTAATTCATCTGGATGTGGCAAATCAAAATAAAAAAATGTTAATAAAGCTAATGATAATGTAGTAATAGTAACTAAGATTATAGAGATCGATTTATTTAAATATTGAGAAGAAAATACTGCAGGTATAATTAATAAAAAAATAAATGGATTCGTAATACCTCCAGTGAAATAAAATAAACTAGCAAGTTGAATAATATCAAAAATTAAATAAATTGAAGCGGTAATATTACTTAATTGATTTTCCTGAGTCTGAAATTGTAAATATAAATTACTTAATATGCTAAAAAAAACTATTATTAAACAAGGTAAATAATTGAAATTAAATTCGAAATAAAATTGTACGACTAAAATCGATATTATTTGACCTAAATATGCTATCCATCTTAAATTTACATAAGTTGATTTGTTAAGAGTAAATTTTTTTGAAGTTTCAAAAAACTTCATTATTAAATATCAAGATTTTGAACGTTAATAGCATTTGAAACAATAAATTCTTTTCTTAAGGCGACATCATTGCCCATTAGAGTATGAATTAAATTTTGATCTTTTTTAAAATCTTTAGAATATTGAACTTTTAGTAAATTTCTTTTTTCAGGATCCAAAGTAGTACTCCATAATTCTTCTGGGTTCATTTCCCCTAATCCCTTAAATCTTTGAATGCTCATTTTAGATTTTTCCTCTTCATAAGCTTTAAAAAATTCCTTAGTATTTTTTTTCATTTTTTTTAATTCATTGCTATTTTTTAAAATATAATCTTCTAACTCTTTTTCATCTTTGATATAAATACCTTTAGACCCTTTATTAATTTTAAATAATGGTGGTTGAGCAAGATACACATGACCATTTTCAATTAGTTTGTTAAAAGGTTTGTTATTAAAAAACGTAAGTAATAGGGCTCTTATATGTGATCCATCCACGTCAGCATCTGTCATAATAATAATTTTTCCATATCTTAAATCTTTTAAATCTATATCTTCAGCTTTTGGATCAAGGCCTAGTGCGTTAATTAAAGTTACAACTTCATTAGATGACATCATTTTAGCTAATGCTTTTGTTCTATCATCACTTCCGTTTTTACCATTTTTTTTAAGAGTAACAGCCTCAACGTAAGTATTTAAAATTTTTCCTCTCAATGGTAAAACAGCTTGATTTGATCTATTTCTTCCTTGTTTTGCTGAGCCGCCTGCAGAGTCTCCCTCGACTATGAACAATTCTGTTCCTTCTTGTTTTCCAATTTGACAGTCAGCTAATTTTCCAGGTAAACCACTTAATTCTAAAGCTCCTTTTCGTCTAACATTTTCTCTAGCTTTTCTAGCAGTATCTCTTGCTAAGGCTGCTTGCATAACTTTAGCTAAAATTATTTTAGACGTAGTAGGATTTTGATCAAACCATATCGATAATTTTTCATTAATAATATTTTCTACTATCATTCTAACTTCAGATGAAACTAATTTATCTTTTGTTTGAGATGAAAATTTTGGGTCAGGTATTTTTGCTGAAATAACACATGTAAGACCCTCTTTAATATCATCACCTGAAATGGTCAATTTATTCTTCTTTAATAAATTATGCTCTGTTGCATATTTATTTATAACTCTAGTTAATGCACTTCTAAATCCTAATAAATGAGTACCACCATCTTTTTGATATATATTATTTGTATAAGGATAAATATCCTCACTATAACTCGCATTCCATTTTAAAGAGCATTCGATTTCAATGTTACCTTTTTTTCCTTCAATAAAGATTGGTTTTTTAAATAAATCATTACCTGCTTTATTTAGAAGTTTTTCTCTTTTAACATCTAAAAATTCAACAAATTCTAAGATACCTCCTTCGAACTTAAACTCTATTATTTTTTCTTTTTTCTGATTTAAATCATTTACCGTTATTTTTATCCCTTTATTTAAAAAAGCTAATTCTCGCATCCTTTTAATTATTATATTTGGTGTAAATTTTATAGATGAGAAAATTTCTTTTGAAGGTAAAAAAGTTATTTGTGTTCCTGTTTCTTTTGATTTCCCAATAATTTTTAATGGAGCTTTAGCATTTCCATCTTTAAACTCCATATAGTATTTTTTTCCATCTCTATTAATTTCTAATTTTAGTTTTTCAGATAATGCATTTACAACTGAAACTCCAACACCATGTAGTCCACCTGATACCTTGTATGAGTCGTGATCAAATTTTCCACCTGCATGAAGCTGTGTCATGATTACTTCAGCGGCAGATACTTTTTCTCCTTTATGTATATCAACTGGAATTCCTCTACCATCATCTCTAATACTGATAGTTCCATCAGAATTAATCTTTATATCTATATTTTTACAGTATCCTGCTAATGCTTCATCAATTGAATTATCTACAACCTCATAAACCATATGATGTAAACCAGTACCATCATCAGTATCACCAATATACATACCCGGTCTTTTTCTGACAGCTTCAAGACCCTTTAATACTTTGATAGAGTCGGCTTGATATTTAGAATTATTTTGCATATTTTAATTATAGGAAATTATGTATTTATAACATTTTTTTTAAAAAAATGATGAAAATTAATTTACAACCTCTTAATAAAACATCAAATAAGCCCTATATTTAAAAGATAATTTGAGGTTATTAACTAAATACTTTAAATTTTTTTATAAACTATATTTACATCAAACTTTTTCAATTTTAATTAAAAATTTAATGAACAAACTTTAAACACATTAGTTTAAATATATTAATTAAAATTATATATTGGTCAGTAACAATAATTAGAGTAATTTAAATTTATTATGATTAACAAAGGTATTATTTTAGCAGGAGGGTCAGGAACAAGATTAAGCCCTTTAACTAAAGCGGTTAATAAACAGTTACTACCTATATATGATAAGCCATTAATTTTTTATCCTTTGTCTATTTTGATGCTTGCCAACATTAAAAATATTTTAATGATTGTTAATCCTGGTCAAATAGAAAATTTCAAATCTCTTTTAGGCGATGGAAAAAGATTTGGTATAAAAATTCAATACAAAATACAAAAAAAACCAAGAGGGTTAGCGGATGCTTTTATTTTAGGTAAAAATTTTATCAAAAAAGATAATGTAGCTTTAATTCTTGGAGATAATTTTTTTTATGGACAAAGCTTAACGGA
>MDSZ01165962.1_pt1 | contig 16840 bp, 14 predicted proteins | sample 811201 | NCBI WGS metagenome assembly MDSZ01 (sample SAMN05326647, study PRJNA326480) | marine metagenome | isolation source: seawater | place: Indian Ocean: North | collected 2010
TCTTCTACTTTTTCAGTAATTGCATGAATAAAAAACCTTGCGTAAATTAGAGAAATATTTTTATTTTTAAAATATTTAATTTGTTCAGATGATAAATCTTTAAATTTTATATTTTTAGCATTAGATTTTTTTATTTTTATATTGTTCAATTTAATAACTGCTTTTGATTTATCAATTCCATAAACATATTTTGCAAATTTACTAAAAAAAAAGGTATCTCTTCCATCTCCTGAGGCTACATCAAGTAAAATATCATTTTTTTTTAAAAATTTTTTTTTTATAAATTTTGCAAAATTTGACTCTTTATTTTTTTTATTATTTAAAACATAATACCTATTCCAATAAGAAATATTTTTGTTTCTTGTCATTATAATTTATTCTTTAAAAATTAAATTTTATCAAAATACCTTAATTTATTTAAATGAATAGTAAATATTTTTTATTAAGAAATTTTTTGATAAGTTTAAAAGATCAGAAAATTTATTATCATAATTTTTATAATCTATTAAGCTCTTATCTATATTTTCTAAGTACCTTTTTTTTAAACCAAAATAATCAACAAAATATGAAAGTTTATTTATTCTATAAGGATCTTCTGAAATCCAAAACTGTTTTTTATACTTATAAGAGAGCATCACTCCATGAAACATCGATGTAAAAACTAAGTTTGAATTAATAATAAATTGTATCAAATCTATAGGATCGGCCGAAATAAAGTTTTTATCAGCCCAATTATTATAAAAACTGATTGAAATTATGTTCCATTTATTTTTTCTAGAAATTTTTTTAATTTCATCTATTTGATGGCTATGAAAATAGTCACCATAAATTAATATATATTTTTCATTTTCAAAATCATAATCAATTTTTTTTTTTATGATTGTATCAATATTTACTAAAAAACAAGGATCTAAAACAATTGGTGGGTTTATGCCAACACAATGTCTAACAAGATTTTGACTAGACTTGTCTCTTACAGAAATTTTTTCGAACCTTGCTAAACAATTTTTTATTTGTTCAATATTATTGTTATTATCATAATTTGTTGTTCCAACACTTGCTCCATAAGAAATTTTTTTTTTTGGATTGTCTTTTCCAAAAAAATATGGGTCAAAACCAAAAAAAGGATTTTGACTATTCCAAATTTCATCACTACCATAAATATATAAATCATCACTATAATCATTAATTTTCTGTTCAGGGAAGCTACATTTTAAAAATTTATTTTTCCAATAAAAAAGTTTTATTTTTTTTAAAAAAATTTTGTGAAAAATATTTAAATTTTTTTTATTTATTTGACTAATTCTCTCCCTTTTAACTAATTTTTTAGGTAAATAAGCATTGAATTTTGTGCTAATATTAAATTTATTTTCTACAAATGTTTTAAGACTAAAGGCTTGTATTAATGCTCCTAGATTATTGCTCCAAAAAAAAGTGATTATATTTATTTTCATTATTCTATTTCCTCAATAAGAATATTTTCTAATTTTTGCGAATAACCAATTTTTTTTTGTATTTTTTTAATTGTTTTTATTGCATCATCAGCACTGTTAGATCCATTATTAATTAAACAATTAATTGTTCGGTCAGATAAAATGAAATTGTCTTTTTTTTTTATGTTAAAAGAAAATGAATAAAATCTAACTAATATTTTTCTAAAGTATAATAATGATCTCTGATTTAAAAATTTTAAAATTATTTTAGTCATAATCTTGTTAAATAAATTAAGAAATTTATATGTAAAATTGTAATTTTTTATATCATTGTATAAATCCTTTGTAGCAAACAAACTTCCAAGATTTGGAAATTTTTTCTCTTGAAATGTTGCTCTGTGATTTCTAGTTTTTTCTATCTTACTATTTATCAATTCTAATTTTTTAATGTTCTCTTTTGGAAACTCAAAAATTGCATTTATAATAATAAAATTACTCATTTTATGAAAAATTGATGATCTCCATTTCATTTCAAGATCTTTTTTTTTTAAAGTAACTATTTCGCAGAATTCATTTATATACGTTGCCTCCTTTAAAAATTCAGAAATATAAGAATCATAAGATGATGCATTCATATAAATTGCCCCACCTAAAGAACCTGGAATACCTATAAGACCTTCTGCACCAGAAATTTTTAAATTCCTGCTCACAAAGTTTACGAATTTAAAAATAGACACTCCACAATCAACTTTTATTCTAACAATATCATCTTCGGATTTCTCAACAATAATTCCGTCATATTTCTTAATATTTATTATAGGTGTTTTGATAGCGCCATCTCTAAATATAATATTTGATAAATTTCCTACAGTATAGAATTTTAAATTATTTAATTTAAGAAAACTTATAATTTCCTTAATCTCTAACAAACTTTTAGGTTGAATATATAATTCAAAAATTCCTCCTGCTTTAATCCAAGACTTGTGTTTTAATTCAAATTTTTTTTGATATTCAATGTTTTTTTCATTTAAAAAGTTTAAAAAAGAATTTTCATTTTTTTCTTTATCAAGCATATCAATTTAATTGATTAAATTATTCTTGTCTTATAGTTTTTATCAAAAGCCTTTTTTAACCAGTATCTTCCATCCATGAAATGATGCTCGCTAGAAAAATTCTCCTCAAATTTATCTTTTAGCTGATCTTTTCTTACGAAAAACGCATTTACACCGGTTATATTGCATCCCACTAAATAATAATTTTTATTCTTCATCATTTTTTCAAAAGCATGAAGTGAAGCACCAAAATAATCTGAGTTATCCCAATCTGCATCTTGATTATACTCAACAGTCCAATCGATTATAGGGCCGTATTTAGCGTTATACTCTGTAACAATTACCCTTGGATTTACAGCTTCGATCATTTTAAGCACATGAAATGTGTGTACACCAATATCTATAGATAACAAGTCTATCTCAAAACCGATTTTAAAATACTTTGATAAAATTTGATTAACATTATTTGTCGTAATTTTATCTGAATGTACTTTTAACGAAGTATCTAAAAATTTAGAAAAATTTTTTTTTATACCCTCTATATTTTGTTTATTTGCTTCAACCCACAACCCTGACCAGTCTTGAAATAATAAATTTGCAGTATTACATTCTACACCTGTCTCTAAACCCATCTCAATAAATTTTTTTGAGCCGGGACCAATTCTTTTAAAAATTTCGTCAATTATTCCATCTTCATCTTGTTGGGAAAAAACTTTATAACCATATTTTAAAAGACATTTTTCATTTTGAAATTTAGTTTCTTTTAAAATTTTTTTTATTATCAAAATTGACATATTTCTATTTATTTGATCAATGGCTTTTTTATTTGAAAGTTTTAATAAAAAGTTTTTTAGTAACTTCATTTACACATCTCCAAAATACTTAAGTTTTTATAAACTTATTAAAAATTATATCTAATAAATTTTTTTGATATCTATTTTTATTATAATTTTTATTTATTTTATTACTTTTTGGTTTCTTCCACAATTTTGTGTTACCAGAAATAGCCATGTAAAAAGCGTTTCTTTGTCCATCAATTTCCAAAACAGGATTGACATCATGAAAAGCAACATTATTCTGAACTGAGGCTATCAATTTATTTCTTGTTGGTTCGATAATTTTTTGAACTTCAAGATCATTCAGTTTTTCATTTTTAGAAAAAATTCTATGTTGACCTCCTTTTATTGATTTATAACCTCCACAATAAAATAATATTGAAATAAGTCTTTGCGGATTATCAATATGAGGCCCTCTTCCTCCAGTATCTATTCCATAGTTTTTTACTCCAACTCCAATATCTAGTCTCGGAAAAATAAACATATCCCTAGAGCTTTTGTTTGCTAAATTTTTATTATTAAATACTGCTCCTTTTTCAAATATTATATCTTTTTTTTGAATAGTATTTATATCTATTGATAGAAATTTTTTTTCGTATTCATTTTCTAGATCTTTTACGAAAAAGTTTGTAAAAAAATTGATAAAATCTAAACTATATACCCAGTTATGAAATATTTTGAATTCTTTGGACTTATTACAATAATTATCATAGGCTTGGTCTCCAAAAGTAGTATCAAAATTCATTCTTTTAACTAAATTTTTTTCATCTTTTAATTCTTCCACTAAAGGAAAATTTTTTTCAATTTCTTTATAAAATTCTGGATTTAAAAAATCCTCTATTATTAAATATGGAAAAGGATAAGAGTGTTTATCTATTTTTAAGTCTTTATTAATAAAATCCATCTATTTTTTAAACTCTATTAGGTTTTTATTCTTTATTTCATAAATTTTATCACAATATACAAAAGAATTCTTTCTATGTGAAATTATTATCACAGTTTTGTCAGATGAATTCTGAAAAAGCTTATTTAAAATTTTGTTTTCAGTTTGTTCATCGAGAGCACTGGTTGCTTCATCAAATACGATAATAGATGGATCTCTATATAAAGCTCTTGCAATACCAATTCTTTGACATTGCCCCCCAGATAATTTTCCCCCTCTTTCTCCAATAACTGTGTTCAAGTTTTCTGGTAAATTATTTATAAAGTCAGTCAATTCTACAAGGGATAATATTTTTGATAATTTTTGATGATCAACATTTTTTTCTTGATCTAGTGTGATATTAAAAAGAATAGTTTCATCAGCTAAATAAACCGACTGTGGGACATAACCTATTTTATTTTGTAAATTAAATAAATTATTTTCTAAATCTTGATTATTTAATTCAATTTTACCTTCGTAATCTTGCAATAAACCAATAATTAGATTTATCAGAGTAGTTTTGCCACTTCCCGTTTCTCCTCTAATTCCAATTTTATCTCCACAATTAATATTTAGATTTATGTTAGATAAAATAATTTTTTTATTATTACTAGATTTATAAAAAAAATTTAAATTACTTAGATTTAAATTCTTAAATTTAAAATTAGCGTTTAGATTGTCACTTATTTTCTTGTTAGTTTTTTTACTTGCCTCTTTAAATTCACTGTAAATCAAGTCTAGAACTGGCAAATTATATTTGATGGTTTGAAATGATTTTATGATTTTTACAATAGTTGGCAATAGTCTAAATGAAGCAAAAGCAAAAACACCAAGGATAACGATGATTTCTGAAATTTTCTTATCTTCAAAAATCAAAAAGAAAATAGCACTTATAAAAATTAATACTATAACAAATTCTAAAATTATTCTTGGAAGATCAATAATTATATTTTTTAGTTTACCTGATCTTGCATATTCTTTATTGTGCGATGTAAATTTTTCTAAAAAAAGACTTTGTAAGTTGTATAAAATAATCTCCTTTATACTACCTAAAGCCTGGTTTACTTGTTTAATCATTTTGGCAGAATGAAATTGTCTTGACGATCCAATATTACTCAAATTAAATGATGTCAGTCTAAAAATTATGTAAGAAGATAACGATATAAAAACTATTGCTATTAGAGAAGTGGTTAAACTATAGATTATTAATAAACTGCTAATAGATATAAAAATAATTAAATCTGAAATCAATTTTACTAATGGTAATATTAATCCAAATGAATACATGTTGCTCTCCGATGTAACGTTTCTTAGCAAATTTGAAGAATTTGAAACCAGATGAAATAAGTAGCTTTCATTTAAATATTTTTTAAACATTTTTTTTGAAATTTTTGTATACAATGAAAATGCAAATGTAGTTTGAAAATACAATAATCCTGTAACTACTAATAATTTTAAGAAATAAATTATGAAAAATAAAATTAACATAAATGATAAAACTTGAATTTTACTCTCAAAATCAAAGAAAAATAAATATTTCGTAAATCTTAAATAATCTTCACCAACGAAAATTGTAAGAATTGGAATTATTAATGAAATACTTAATAATTCAAACACTGTTCCAATCAGAATTAAAATAAACAAAAATAAAAGTTTGTAATAATCTTTTTCATCAAGTGGATAACAGATATTTTTAATTAATTTAAACATTTTTAAAAACCTTTTTTCTTAAATAAATCATTTGAAAGATAAAATTTTTTGTAATTTTTAACATCTATATAATTTTTGTTAATTTTTTGGGTTTGGCTAATTAAACTAACTAATTGTGCTTTATTTTTTACACCGAATATAATTTTATTTACAAAACTATCATTAAATAAAAAACTTAATGATAGGCTATAAATATCTTTTTTATATTCTTTTTTTATATTTTCCAATTGTTTCATTATTATTTTTTTTCTTTGAATTGTGACCCATTTTTTTCTAAAATCACCTTTCGAGAATTTTTTTTTATTATTTAATAAAAAAATAGTTCCTGCGGCTAACGGACTTCGCGCATGAATAATTTTATTTTTAAAAAATTTATTAAAATAATTTTTTAGGTAGAGAATATTATAATCTAATTGAATTATTTTAAATCTCCTGATAAAGTTTTTGTCATAATTATAATCTTTTGATATGCTTAACCCATAATCATTTATTTTTTTTTTAGCCTTTAAAGATTTCAAAAAATTAAATATTTTTGTTTGATTAATTAAGCTTCTTGGATTGTGCAAATAAAGTATATTGATCTTATCTGTCATTAATAATTTTAATGAATTTTCAAAAGTTTTTTTAATTATATTTAGATTAAAACTTTTTTTTTTGGTGTGATTATTTCCGATTTTAGTGTTTATTTTTGGCTTCTTTTTAAAATTCTTAAATGATTTTCCAATTAAATATTCCGATCTACCAAATCCATAATTGGGAGCTGTGTCAAATTCCTGTATACCAGATCTAAAGGCATATTTTAACATCTCGATACTTTCTTCATCATTTATCATGGAATAATCTCCACTTATGGGCCATGTTCCTAGAATAATTTTTTTTAATCTTTTTTTTTTAACCATTCTTTTTTAAACTTGGTAATATTTATTGTTTTGTCTTTAACTAAAATATTAAAATTTGATTTGTAAAAATCCAAAACTTTGATGTCTATTTTATGATTTTGCATTTTACCCCTGATTTGAGCATCCATACCTTCTGGATGTTTTTCAAAAAAAGTTTCTGATTTATCTTTTAAATTTGTTCCCTCATATGCTGAATAATAGGCTACTGAAGAAACATTAGGTTCTATTTTTTGATTAAATTTAATTGTATCAATTATAGATTTTTCAGTTTGATCGGGTAGTCCAATTATATTGTAGGCGGTAGTATTAATATTATTTTTTTTCAATAATTTAAAAGCTTTTATAATTTTTTTACTATCAACAAATCTATTCAAACTACTTTCCCTAAACTCATCACTAGACAATTCCAATCCCATCCCAACTCCATCTACTTTAAGTTTTTTTAAGAATTGAATAGTTTTTTCATTTATTCCTTCTGCTCTAGTTTCTATATATAGTTTAATTTTTAAATTAGATGAGTTTATATATTCTGCCAAATCTTTTAAAACTTTATGGTTAATAGTTAAAAAATTTGTATCTTGGCAACGAAATAACTCTATACCATATTTTTGATTTAAATTTTTAATCTCATTAAAAATATTTTTAGCACTTTTATTTCTTAAATAAGATTTTGCTGATAGTAACGTTCCTCTTTTATTTTTTTTGTTAAATCCATAGTATTGCTGAATTACTGTCTCTACACAATAACTACAAGTATATATGCACCCTCTTGAAAGTTCATAATCTACAGCTCTTAATACTTTTCCATTATAAGGTCTTTGAAAAACCTGATCATCAAAAATAGAGTAATCATAAGGTGAAATATCATCAAGATTTTGTATTATTTTTTGCGGTGGATTTTTTATAAAATTTTCTTTTTCTACATAAGATAATCCAGGTATTTTCTTTATACTATCTATGTTTGGATATTGTTTTACAATTTCAGATAAAATTAACTCTGACTCACCTGAAATTAAAAAATTTGTCTTAGGCATTAAATCAAAAATTTTTTTCGGGTTTGCCGTAGGTTGTAACCCACCAAATATTATGACTCCATCATGTTCTATATCTTTGAGCAAATTGTAAGTATATTGAATATTTACATATTCACCTTCACCATGAATATGTGATGATATAGCAGAACTGAATATAACATCCGGTTTATAGCTTGATATAAATTTTTTCAAATCATCAGCAACATTGTTTGTATTCCATTTAATATTATTAAGATAATTTGTTTTCTTAAATTGATTGTTAACTGTGTTTAATTCAATTTCTAAATCAGTCCATTTTTTGTAAAAAGTACAATCAAATAGTTTTACTTCGTATCCCAATTTTCTAAGACATCCTGCATGACTCGCAATCCAAATAGTCGTGATGCCTCTGCCCCATTTATTAGGATTTATTAATAAAATTTTTTTTTTCATTCAAATTAAATATTTTTAACTAATAATTTAACCTTTTTAAGTCAATTTTTAATAATTTTGATAATTTTTCATTATCCTCACTATAATAATCTTTTATTTTTAAAACATCTTCTTGAGACAAAATAATTCTATCTTGATTAAGTAATATTCTATCTAAATGATAAGAAAAAATTTTAATTTTATCTTTGAAATTCCTATTTAAAATTCTAAAGAAAAATTTTTTGAAAGGTAAAAAAGAAGTTATGATATTCAATGAGCCTTTAATTGGCTTTGAGGAAAGATGTTTTCTTCTAAAATATTCATTTTTTTTTGTTTTTTTACCAGCATTTTTTTTACTCAAGTCCAAATTATTTTTTTCTGTCATGCTTAAATTTAAAAATGAAAAAAATTCATTTAAAAATAAATCCATATTGCTATCTAGGTGCTCAAAAAGCCCAACGGTAACATTGTTTTCCCCAAATAATTTTTTTAAATTATTTATTTGTTTATAATAATTAAAAGTTTCAAACAAATTTTTTTCATTAACTTTTCTATTTTTGTAATCAGAATAAAAATAATTTACAACTTTCTTAAATTTTTTAAATTCTTTATTAACACTATAAAAGCTATTTTCGCCATGTCCTTGTGCATATCTGCTTAATAAATAATCACTTTGATTTCTAATTATTAAAAAAAATTTTAAACTTAAATTTCTTCTCTCCGCTATTAATTTTAATCTTTTAAATACATAGTCAATTTTAAAATCTTTTTTTCCTCCAAACGTTGTAAAACCCTCGGATGAATATACATTTGTATGCTCTCCATCTATATTTTCAAAAAAACTTGAATAACTATCACTTAAACTAAAGAACTCTTTATCATCTGAGTAATAAATCAATGAGAGTAATTTTTCAAATTCAGGACCATGCGACGCATTCAAAATTTTGATATTTTTTATATTAGGTAAAATTCCTTTTTGAATAAACGTTGATGCTGCTTTTGGATAACCAACATGAATATAAATAGTTTTCACAATTTTTTAAATTTAAAATTAATATGTGCGTTTTGAAATTTTTAATATAAAATTAAATATGCATATTTTTAAAAAATTTAAAAGATCTATAATATGGAAAAAAATCTTATTAATTCTGATAAAACCTTTGTTAGATTTTTTCTGGAAAAATATTTTAAATATTCATGGCAGGTTGTTGTATTTTGCATGGTTTTTTAAAAAAAGAGATTATATAGAAATTAAAGATAACGATAAATTATTAGTTCAAAATAATAATTTGTTTAAAAATCTCTCAAGGCAAATATTAAACGCAATAAATAGTCAAACAATTATTAATGCTGAGCAAAAAATTTTGTCAGCAAATAATAATGAATTAAATGAAACAAATTCTAAAACAAATAAATATACAATCAATATTTTTAATGAAATTGACGAAGATACAAAAAAAAAAGTTTTTGAATTTGCTACTTCTAACTTAATTATTTCAACTGCAGCAAAATATTTGGGTATATTTCCGATTCTTGGAAATATAGCTATAAATTATAACATTCCTAGAAATACAGACAATCCAAGAGGTGCAATGTTATGGCATAAAGATGACTTGGGTTATAAAAGCTTAGATATTTTTATGGCAGTATCAAATATTGACGATTTGAATGGCCCCTTTTTTGCAATTAAAAATAAAGATGATTTAGGTGTTCTTTCAAAATTCGACGCAGATATTAAAAATCCTATAAGAGGAGAGAGACAAAAAATTAACTTGGAAAATTTTCAAGAATATAAAAATGATGATGATATAATCTCTTTGAAAGGACCAAGTGGTGATGCAATGTTGATTGATAGCTTTGCATGTTATCATAGGGGAGGACATTGTTTAAAAAATTCTAGGATAATTCTTAGAATATCTTATCAAGGAGTAGATAGCCTTATATTAAAAAAAAATTTGGATGGAGTTTTAAATTTTTATACAAAAATTAATTACTCAAGTGTCAATAATTTATTCACCAAATTTCTACTATTCAAAAGATCAAAGATAGTTGATAAATTTAATTTAAAGACAAAGCTCTTAAGATTTTACGACATAATTAATTTTAGACAATCAGCTTAAATTTAAAAAAGTAATGACTTTAAATAACGTTTATGATTAAAATTCTTAAAAAATTTGTATATGAGGGTGAATTTTTAGAAATAGATGTTCAAAACCAAATAAAACAATATAAATTTACCTTCTTTATATTTCTCTGGATTTTTTTTAAAAAAATTTTTAGAAATTTATATAGATTTTTTCAAAGAAATTTAGTTAAACCCACTATTAGAAATAAATTTGCATTTATTGAAACTAAAATAATAAATTTTTTTCCAAAAAAAATAAAATATATTTATGATAGTTCAGATTTAATAGACATTGAATATTTAAACAAAAACTCATCACTTGAAATACCTGATCTACTATCTTCTTATCAAATAAATGATATCAAAGAATACTTAAAAAATAAAAAAAAAATTAGTATTTACGAAAAATCAATTAATAAAAAAATGCCAATGGAATATTATGCAACGGAAGATTTGATTAAAAATCATGAAATTTTAAATGTTATAAATAATGAAAAATTAATCAAAATTGTAAGAGGGTATTTTAAATGTGATTTCAAATTAGATTGGATATGGTCGTGGTGGTCTTATGCAAATGAAAAAAATGACTCTATAGGCCCGCAACTGTTCCATAGAGATTATGAATGTTTAAATTTTTTAAAATTATTCATATACTTAACAGATGTAGATGTTAATGATGGCCCTCACCAAATAATTAAATCCTCAAATAAAATAGATTGTTTCTACAAAATAAGCAGATTTTCAGATCTTGAGGTTTATTCTAAGTTTGATAAAGAAAGCTGCTCAACTATTGACGGTATGGCAGGAAAATCCTTTTTAGCAAATACTTATGCTATTCATAGAGGACTTCGTCCAATTAAAAAAGATAGATTGGTTTTGTGTTACTTATTATCCACATGGCCAAGTAGAAGGAGCCCTAAGATACCACCAATAAAATATTCAGAAATAAAAAAAAATAAAGATTTATATTTAAAAAATAAAAGCATATTCGATTTGTTTATCAATTTTAAAAATTAAAAATTTTCATTTATTAAAAATTAATTTTTCTTTACACTATAAAAGGCTGTTTTATGCTTTTTTCTTTCTCCTGGTTTAAAACTTAAATTTCCATAATATTTAAAATATATATCATTATTAGAATTGAGTTTTTTGTAAGGTTTTATTAATTTAGTTTTTTTATAAAGTTTCCTTAATTTATCAAAAACCTCAATATAAAATTCATTACATTGATTATCTTTAACTAATATTTTTTTAAGGTTAGTCTTTGATCTCACTAAATTTATATAATCTAAATTTATTTTTTTATAATTCATATGCGCATCATCTATGCCTATAAAAAAATTATTAGCTACTAAGAGAAGAAAGCAATTTAATTCATCATTTAGATGATTTAATGTATGGCTAGAGTCAAAAAAACCAAAGTCAAATTTTTTTTTAAGATCTTTTAAAGCTCGTATACCTGAGTAAGGACAAAGACTATCTGTTGGTACAGCAATCCAATGGTCACTAATATTTATTTTTAATCTTTCGCAAATTGTTTCATTGATAACTTGCTTAATAATTGAAATTTTATCTTGATTTAAGTCGAAAGAATAAAATTTTTTTTTTTTTAAATATGAACCTATAAATAAAGCAATAGTTGATACGCCTACCCCGGTTTCTAACATAAGATTGTTCTCTTTAGTTTTTTTTATTACCTCTAGAATAGAAAGTGCACTATTGTCTGGTATGCAATTTAAATACTTTGGCAATAATTTCTTAATTTCAATTAATAATTTATTTGCATTTATTTTTTTTGGATTATCGATTAATTTATAATTAAACATTTTAAAATTAATTTATCATTTAAATTATTTATTTAATATCTACTCTAGCTATATTCTTATAATATTTAAATCTAATCGGAAAATATTTTTTTAAATCATTTTTTGTGTTTATCTCAGGTTTAATTGAATTATTTAAAAAAGAGAAAATTTTATATTTATTTTCGATTAATTTTAACCATTCATTATCTTCTTTCAATTGCAGAGCTGTATTTTTGATTCTTTTGTAATTCAATAAAACTTTTCTCTTTAATAGCACAAGTCCATGATGAGAAAAATTTTTTTTATTATTGTTTATTTTTAATCTAGAAATATTTTCGACAATATTATTTTTTTTAAGCGTGATCTTTGCTACGCTTTTATTGTTTAATATTTTTGGATCTGTTATATTTGCATGTATTGTAATTCCATCAAAATTTTTTAAAGCTTTAATTTTTTTTATAAAGAAAGCAAAAATTTTATTGTTTAAAAATGGCATATCGCATGAAACGATTAAATAATATTTATATTTTTTTTTTATTTTTTCTAAAGCGTAGCTACATCTTTCGGTGCCATTGAGGCAATTTCTACTTATTAATATAATATTTTTACTGTATCGTTTCATTGAAATTAATACTTTTTTGCTATCTGTAGCAATATAGATATCTTCTTGCGCAATTTTTTTAACAATTTTTTTAAAAGTTCTCAGTAATAAAAAATCTTTCTTTGAAATTTTTACTAAAGGTTTATTGGGAATTCTTTTTGATTTAACTCTAGCTGGTATAATGACACATATGCTCATATAAATTTTTTCATTGATCTATAAATAAAAATATTTATATAGACTTAAATTTAATATTCTACTTATAAATTAGAATGCTTAAAATTGGAATAATAACTCAAACTCCTGAAGCACAAATTAATCTTGATAAAGATCTATATATTAAATTAGCTAAGCAATTTAAAAAATTATATATAATTGATTTAAGTTTTAATAATAAAAAAAAAATTAAACTTCCAAAAAATTTTATTTATTTAAGGCCAAATAATATAAATGAAGTAAAAGAAATATTTTATAAAAAAAAATTTCTTTGTTTTAATTTTTTAGCACCCAGTTACTCAAACTTAAAACTTTTTTTTTTACTAAAAAAATTTGAAATTAAACACTTTTTCTTAATGAGGTCGGGTACGCTTAAAATGAATGAAGATTTGTTTATAAAAAAAAATAATAGGCTTGATTTCTATCAAATTTTATTAAGAAAAATTTTTTTTAAAATTTTAATATTATTAAATTTAATTTACAATTACGAAATACTTTTTATATCACAAAAAATAAAAAAAATATCATACCATTCAAAAAGAAATGAATTTTTAAATAAATTATTTAATACTAAAAAGTTTTTTTTATATAAAAAAATCATTCAAATTAATGATAAAACTTATGATTTAAACTACAGTTTTAAGAAAAACAAAGAAGAAAAAATTATTAGCTTTATTGATACTCCATTAAATGAGCCAGGCAAAGTAGCATCTGTGTTTAAACCAAATAACTTTGAAAAAAAAAAATTTTATACAAAACTCAGAAACTTATTCAATATTATTTCAAAACAAATAAATATGAGATTAATTATTTGCCTACATCCTAAAACACCGAAAAGAGATGCGAACAAATATTTCAGAGGTTTCAAATTATCAAAATTTAAATCGTCTGAAATTATAAAAAAATCTTATTTAAATATATATTTAAGTTCGACATTAATTTCTGAGTCGATTTACTTAAAAAAAAATATTTTATTAATTAAATCAAATCTTTTAGGTGATTTTCATTTATATCGAGTAAACAGGCTAATAAAAAAATTTAATCTAAACTCTATAAATTTAGATAATAATAATTTTAATTTAAACAGAAATTTAAAATTTAAGGAAAATTCAAAATTAAAGTCTTATAAATCTCTAGCAAAAGAACTTAATGTAAGTCAAAATATTACTGGAACTCAAAGTGTAATTAGGATTCTTAGAAATTATATTTATTAAATTTAAATATTTAAGAAATTGATTCAATATTTTTTGAAAGATCGAAAATTAATTTATATTTTTCTTTTTTCATTTTTTTTAATTTATTTAACAGTTTATCTCTATTTTTTCTGTTAATTGGTTCAGTAAACTTAAGATTTCTTTTCAAAAAATAATAGTATGATTTTTTGCCAAATAAAGTGAAATCACCAAAGTATAATTCATATACTAACTTCTTTAAATCTCTCAAATTAGCTTTTTTTAATTTCTTTAAAGGTTTATCTAATAAAACTTTATAATTTTTTATATTTGAAAAATAATTAGTTACATTAAATTTTTTTTCCCATGGACAAGCAATTGAAGAAATACATTTAAATTTAAAGTATGCATTTTCAAGTATACTAGTACCATGATGAGAAATTAAAATATGTTTATTATTATCTAGTAATTTCAAAAACTCTATATTGCTTAAAGCTTTATTTATAAACAAAATATCTTTATCTGACTCATACTTTTTTATTATCTTTCTATAAATTAAATTATCATTAAAAGACAATGGGTCTACAAATTCTTTTTTTTTATTTGAAATATAAAAATTTGGATGAGCCTTGATAATAATTTTTTTATTTTTTTTTCTGAGGTAATCGATAGTAAAAATAAGCCATTCATAAACATTTATAAATCCATCATACCCAAAAGTCATTTGAGCATCTGTAAATGAATGCGCATATATAACATAATCATATTTTGTATAATTTGTCTTCTTTTCAATTTTTTTAAAATTAACATTTTTCATCCAAGGTAAAATATTTGGATTACTAAAAATTTTAGCCTTGTGTAAAAAATTTTTTCTTTTCTTATAAAATGTATCCTTTTTTTTATTTATTTTTAATAAATCTTCATAATCTAAGGATCTGCTGTTTTCTATACAAAACAATGTTCTTGGATAATTATCACTATAAACAATTTTTTTCTTCTTTAAAAAAAACTCTATAATAATTCCATTAAGATAAATACCATGATCAACATAAGCTCCTCTTACATTTTCATTTAGTTCTAAAAAATTTATAATTTTTCCTGCTTGGTATAATCGTTTTGCAAGCTCGAAATAATAGGATGTAAAGTTAAAATATGAATTATAGTTTTGCAAAATTGATGGAAAAATATATCGCCCTAATCTAATTTCTTTATATTTTAAATTAATTAATCTTGACCTTGAAAGATTAAATAAAAAAAACTCTCTTAAAATAAAAATAATATAACTTGATGATGGAAATTGTTTTTTAATTTTTATTATATTTAATTTATTTTTTATTTTTTTCTCTAGGTTTTTTTTACAAGCGGCAGTAAATATACTGTAAATACCGTCTGTCCTGGTACACAAAAAGTTATCCATAATAAAAAATTAAGATTAATTATAAAAAGTTAATGATTTCAAGAAATATTTTATATAAAAATTTAAATTTTACTATTAATTAATTCTATTATGATTATAACATCAATAAATTTTTCTTCTATGGATTATTGCTCAAATTGTATAATACCAGTGTCTAGGCCTGATCAAAGTTTTACAGAAAAAAAAGTTTGTAACGCTTGTGAGTCTTTTGAAAATAGAAAGCAAATAAATTGGAATAAAAGATGGGAGCTTTTTTTAGAAAAAATTGAAAAAATTAAGAAAAAAAAAAATGATGGCTGGAATTGTGTTATCCCCTCTAGCGGAGGTAAAGATAGTACATATCAAGCTTTAAAAGCTAGAGAGATTGGATTGAGTCCTATTTTAGTTACTGCCTCTACGTGTCATCTTAGTATAATTGGGAGAAGAAATATTGATAATTTAAAAAAAATCGGTTTTGATACTGTGGAAATAACACCAAATCATAAAACTAGAGCTAAATTAAACAGAATATGTCTTGAAGAAATAGGTGATATATCTTGGCCAGAACATATAAGTATATTTACTCTTCCCATCAAGTTTGCACTTAAACATAAAATACCATTAATATTATATGGAGAAAACCCTCAAATGGAATACGGTGGTCCAGAGGAACAGTTAAAAAATCAAATATTAGATAGAAAGTGGCTTGAAGAATTTGGAGGTTTGTTAGGTTTGCGTGTAACAGATTTTATTGAGAATCATGGTTTTTCTGAAAAAGAGATGGATATATATAAGTATCCTGACCAACAAGAATTAGATCAATTCAAAATCGAAAGTTTATTTTTAGGTTTTTTTGAACCTTGGGATAATTTTAGAAATGCAGAAATTGCAAAAAAAAATGGATTTGATGTATTTAGCTCAGCAGTTGAAAATTGTTATTTAGACTCTGAAAAGTTAGATAACTATCAACATGGAATACATGATTACTTCAAATATCTTAAATATGGTTTTGGAAGAGCAACCGATCAGTTGAGTTTATTAATTAGAAGAAAAAAAATAACTAGAGATGAGGCAATAAAATTAGTGAAAAAATTTGAAGGAAAATTTCCTAACTCATACCTAGGAAAGCCACTAAAGGAAATTCTAAATCATATTGGAATTTCTTTAGAAAAATTTAATATAATTTGTGATAAATTTACGAATAAAAAAATTTTTAAATGTGATCAAA
>MDSZ01019753.1_pt1 | contig 16839 bp, 20 predicted proteins | sample 811201 | NCBI WGS metagenome assembly MDSZ01 (sample SAMN05326647, study PRJNA326480) | marine metagenome | isolation source: seawater | place: Indian Ocean: North | collected 2010
ACCCTTGTGTGTGGCACACCCATATTGATACAACGATCTTCGATCTCCACTAAACTCGCTTCTTCTTTCATGTCAGCGATAAAGTCCATGTTGGGTATGATGATTTCCATCTTCTTTTTAATAACATTGTAATGCGCTTCTATAGAGTTTAGATCCATGACAGCTTTTACATTGTCTTTGTTATTCAACATTCTGCCTTTCTCTGACTTCACAAAATCGACAGCCTTGGGGACATCGACCAGTTGTAGTGGTGGCAATATCTCGCCTTCGATAGCGTTGGCATGATCATTGTAATCACCCTGAGTCTCTGGCATGAGAACCTCAGCTTTACCTTTCTTCTTCATGATGTATTGACAGGCTTTCTTTGCTTCCTTCTCACCAGTCTTAGAATCATCGTTATCTGCTATAAATACAAAGGTACGATCCTTCATTACTTCAAACACTTGCTCTACCACTGGCAATAGATTGTATGCATCGAAAGCAACAAACACTGGTTGCTCCATGTCTTTATATATAGATGCGCCAGTTGCATATCCTTCGCAGAAATATATCTTGTCAGATGTTTTTAGGATCTCTTGTCCAAGAATAAAAAAGCTACCGCTTTTTTTGGAACCAGTAAGAAATAACTTTTTGCCTTCTGGATCTATGTACTGTAATCCAACTATCGACAGGTTGATGTCTAACAATGGTATGACCAACCTATCCTTATCGTCAATTCTGAGTCCATATGAAAGGACTTTTTTCTTTTCTAGGTATGGATGAACCTCACAGTCATTATATCCATCCCAGAGCGTTTGTGAGCGTTTTGCAGACTTCGAGTATTTGATTGCTTTCTTTATCTCAACTTCTTTCTGAAGTCTCTTGATTTCTTCTCGTTCTGCTTTGGTAATTGTTTGTCGTTTTCTGTTCTCAGGTTTCCAGATAGCTGTAGGCTGGTCCATTGAAACTCGATAATCCCCAATTCTCCCAAAAGGGACCTTTTGATCGAGCCACAATTGATACCAGCCAGACAGCTTCCTCTCACCACCTAGATTGACGAAAGCACGACCAATACTTCCATCAATCACCAAACCTTTCTTGGGATCAGGTTCCATCCCATTCTCTGACATGAAACTAAGGAACTGTTGCTGTATGTCTGAGCTTAATGGTCGTTCAAAGACTTTAGCTTTTGCTCCACTGATTTTTAAAGCCATAATATCATCACTATTGTTTAATTTATTAAAAGATGTATAATCTTATAAAAATTTATTTAAAATATCAATCTACATAATGGAGAAAAATAATGAGCTTGAAAGTAAGTGAAGATAGCACACAGTTTCCAATCCTTGAAGCTGGTGAGCATTTAGGCATTTGTTACAGTATCGTTGATGCTGGCACAAGAGAAGAACAATACATGGACAACCCACCAAAGTTGCGCAAATTAATATTTGTTACATGGGAAATACCAGCATTAACTTTAGATGATGGCAGACCAAAAGCAACAGGTAAAAAATACACTGCATCTCTGAATGAGAACTCAGCATTGTACAAAGATCTGGTGACATGGCGAGGTAAACCATTTACTAATGAAGAACTGAAAAGTTTTGATGTAAGTAAAATGATAGGTGCGCCAGCCAATTTACATGTAGAACACTATGAAGATAAGAATGGCAAAAAGAGAGCTGGGTTAAAAGCTATCTTTAAGCCTGATGTTTTCAAGACTACTGAAACCATAAACGATCCAGTGATATTTGATCTGGATGTGTATTGTGAATTTGTATCTGGTAAAACTGATGAAGCCACAGTCGCAATGAGTGAGACTTTCGATAAGATACCAGAATGGTTACAGGAAATTATTAAGGACAGTATCGAATACAAAGCTGTCGCTGATAAAATGCCTGTACAGGATGAGTCATCTCCAACTGCATCTGGTGGTTTATCAGATTTGGTGAAAGAAGAAGATGAGGATGAGAAAATACCATTTTAGTTCATAGTCAGGGGTGGTGCATATCATCACACTTTCTCCAACTACCCTGAACCATCCCTGACTCCCTACATATAAGGAAAAGAAAATGTTAATCAGCACGAAAGAAGATTTCATAGAATTATTGAAACACTCTACAGTTGTTCGTTGGAAAGCAGTTGGTGAAGATAATCTTTTTTACCAACCATTCCTTGATAACGAAGTAGCATCAAAATTTTACAATCAATTGAAGTTAAGTAAGGAGATTGTCCCTATGGGTTTATTGCACTATGGATCATTATCTGATGATGATGCGATATGGGAAATTGCAAAACAAGATTTGAGAGAAGCCTACAATAATCGTATAGATAACAAAAAAATATTTAAATTTCATTAAAGGAAAATTTATGAGACTACCTGAGCGTATAAAAAATCATGATGTCGATCATCCTGATCATTACACACAAAATGACATCGAGTGCATCGAGTACATCAAGCAACAACTTGGCGATGAGTTTCAATCTTATCTCGAAGGTTGCATCATCAAATACATTCATCGTTACAAACACAAAGAGAATCCTAAAAAAGATTTACAGAAAGCTAGGTGGTATCTCAATAAATTAATTGAGACTACATCTCATTCTTTTGAATTAGACATCGAGGATGAAGATGAAATTTAAAGAAGGTGTGTATGAGGATCTGCCATTTGAGGTTTATAATGAAATACCAGCCTATCGCGCATCAGATCTAAAAGAAGCAAACAAATGTGTATTTACATGGGTAAATAAAAAACCTGTAAATGAAAGTCCTGTGCTTCTGGAAGGTAGAGTGCAACACACAGTATTTCTTGAGCATCATAAGTTCGATGATGAGTTTGTTATCGAACCTAAGATAGACAAAAGAACCAAAGCTGGTAAAGCAGATTACGCAGATTTTTTAAATACTGTTGGTGATAGGACACCCATATCACAAACCCTGTATGACAATTGCATGGAGCGTAGAGAAGTTGTTAAGGATTACATACCTAAAGATAATCATAAGGTAGAGCTGACAGTTTGTTTTATGTGGCATGGGCATCCATTCAAATCCAGGATTGATTGGCATGATGGTGATAAACCATGGGATTTAAAAACATGTCGAGATGCTTCGCCAAGGGGTTTTAGGAACGCAGTCAATACCTATGGTTACTTTATGCAAGGATCTCTTTATGTCGATGCTTGTCGTGCTTTAGATTTACCAGCAAATGGATTTACTTTCTTAGCACAAGAAAAGAATCACCCATATCCATATGCATTGTATGATTTATCAGATGAAGCATTAGAATATGGCAGAGCTAAGAATGAGCAAGCACTGGCTATGATATTGGAATCGAGAACAAAAGAAACTTTGCCTTATAATCTATCTGGCAAACAAATCATAGAGCTCGAAGATTTATGGTAATCCATGTTGGTGTAGGTATTCTACTCTAGCTCTATCATACAGCCAGAATACCAAAAGATATCGATCACCTGATTCAACTGGTAGACCTTTATGCATCATGTGGAAGGATGGAAACATCAATGCATGTCCTGTAGGCAATGGATCTATCTTGCCATAGTTATGAAACTCTGTACCGCCACCTTTATATTTGCCTGTGTTTAATGGGACAACTACAGTTATATCAGCTGAATCATCATGATGAAATGCACCTTGCTTTTTATCTTTTAGGTTATAGTTTGCAATCTGTATCGAACCTATGTTGGCACAGTGTCTTTGCCATAAAGTAAAAAATATTGGATTCAATACTGTCTGTACAATAAACCACATGTTCCTGTGTAGCTCTGGGATCTTCTCATGCAATATTATTTCTGGTATTTGTCTTAGTTCATCTTCAGTTTCGTTAGGCTGAAATTGCATGTGTTTGATTTCATCAACCAGCATCTTGCAAAACTGCCTTCTAAAAAGTGGGACCTTGTAAACATCAGGAAATATTTTTTTTACAATCTTATCTGCTGGAGTTTTTTCTAACTTGTTAGTGCCATCTTCCGAATTAAACTTAGCAATTAAAGGCATAGTATCTTGCACTGCATCGTATGTGTTCTGATTGACACACCAATGAGATTGCATGGTTAGCATGTAGTTTTTTATTTTGTAATTTGTCACTGTATGAATAGTAACATTTTTCTGGGTAAAAAAAACCCCAGAACAACTTGGTGTGGAAACATTGATTAAGGAGCAATGTACAAGTTGTCTGGGGGAAAACCTTTACAGTTTTATTGTATATTAAAATAAAGGCGATAGCTTGGTTTTTTGGCTATACATTAAGCATACTTTTGTTTTTATGGTGTTTTACTAAACACAGTACCTAATGCACCTTCATGACTAACTGGCTTCTCCTTTTAATTGCCTAAAATGTCTTTTTTCTACTTTATCCCAAACATAACCAAATCTTCGTAGCCATTCCTTCTGTTCTTCATTGTTGTAGTTTCCACCCATAAGACTTTCTAATGCGCAACAATGCTCTAATCCGTTTATTGAATAAAAGTTATTTAATATATCAATCATATAATCAAACAAAGAAAAATCTCTGCCCTTTGATTTAGTTATAAAAAGATGGTGTTCTTTTTCCACATCTTTCTCCTTTTTAATTATCATACTCGTTGTTTACAAGATATTTATCTTGACCTATTTTTGTAACAAAACCTCTCTTTAATGCTTCTTTCAAAAGTTCATCTTCGTCAAACTGAAAATTCAAAGAAGGTGCTTGGTTTAACCAAAGCTCTCGTTTTGTAAAAACAATTCTTTTTTCTTTTTGTATCACTACACTTTCTCCTTTCTGTCAATTGACAGAGTTATTCCAACCATCACCCTCATCAGGGTTCATGTCATCGTTAATACCTTTTTGCTCATAGTACATATCATCAATATAAGTTCGACTGTAGTATTCAAAAATAGAATCGACTTGTCTCCTATTTCTGCAAACTCTAGTCTCTATCTCAGGTCGATATCTTCCCAAAATTTTCTTGTTCTCTAGTTTCTGAAGGAAAACTTGTGCTTCATCAATGTCTAGGAACGCTTGCTTATCAACACCATCACTCACAATATAAACTCTAATTTTTCTTTTAGGCATTACGCTACCTCTCTATTCATTGCTATATCATTTATTCTCTCAGCCAAAACTGCCATGTGACAACCATCACAGCATCTACCATCGGCAAGTGGTTGAGCATTATGCCCACAATTCCAAATAGGATTGCCATCAAAATCTCTTAGTATTTCGATGGGACCATTACATATATCACAGATCAAAATTTCCATTACACTACCTCTTTATATTCATAGTTTGGATAACTTCTTATGCTTGTGTGCTCTTGATAAACTGCTTTACCTTTAGGAGCCTTGCCAAATTTTTTCTTGTAGGCTCTTACAAAAGTTGGCAAATCACAATCTTCTTCAAGATATGCCATATTACCTAGCAAGTAACTGTAGCCAGTAATTTTATCGGCAACCCCCAAATCAATTAAATCTGCCATTGGCACGGCTACCCAACCATGTCCTGGATCTTCATGAAATATGTAAGTTTTGTTTTCCATTACACTACCTCACTTATTGCGATCATTGAAAGACCTACCAGCTGGGGTAGGATGAAAAGTTTGAAGAAACTTACAAACGCTTGAACTTCAGATTTGTATTTCACTTTTTGCTCCTTTTTGTTTTTAATTATTGTTTCCACATATATATTCTACAAAAATATGTAAAGAAGTACAACTATTTACACATCTATTTACACATATTTATACATATTTATAAGTTATTGTTTTATATAAAATTATTATATATAGCCTTATAGCCTTATGTTTATTCTTGCAAATCTGTATAAATTTTATTAAAATATGCGCAAACTTGTATAAAAAAAAGGTGAGCAAATGGAAATGGAAAAGACTGATTCAGTATGGACTGTCAAATATCCAAAAGGTAGAAAGAGCCTTGCTGTCGATTATGACACTTACAATCTATTACAAGAGCTTTGTGAGATAGAGCACAGATCTAAAATAGATCAGTTAAGATTCTTAATTGAAAACAGGCATCAACAGCTATCTGATAAAGTAGCTACAGGATAATTATGTTTAATAAAAAAGAAACCAAGAAACAAACTCCTGTTTCTTATGAGATCACTCACCCCAGTGAAGTGGTAGATTTATTTGGTAAGCTAAACTTGCATCATCAAACTGCATTGCTTCGTTTGATATCCAGAAACTTGGTAGTCACCATAAATGGTGAATCTGCTATGGGTTATGAAATGAATTTTGAAGTGAATGGTGCTTTGATTGAAGCAGATAACTTAGACCAAACTAGCGAGTCCTGATTTTCTCATTGCTAACTCACGATCTTGTGGGTTGGGTAAAACTGTTGGCGATACTGCTGGATTTATTTTTCCTGTATCTGGAAATGCTGGAATATTCATCAAAGATGATGTTGTGTTTGGATTAACATTTTTTATTTGAGAACCAATATTTTCTTTTTCTCGGTTTTCTCTTTCTATAATTTGTTTAGTAACATCTATATTTTTTTGTTTTTCTATTTCCTGTAAATCTTTTTGTAATTCGTTGTATCTTTCTGATGGACTTTCACTTACATAGTCTATAAATTCCTTACCACCTCTGGCAAAACCTTGTGTTAAAAAATAAATTTTAGGGTTTATAGCATCTAAATATTGTCTTAGCTCAACAGCTCTTTTTGGATTTATTAAAGCATCAATCAACACATCTTCGTATGCTTCTTTTTGTGTAGCTATAATATTTTCTGAAATATCATCAAAACCTTTTGTAATTAATCTTGGCACTATGTTGAAAATACCAGCTGTATATTTTTTCAATGCTGTCGTACCTGTAGCACCTTCATCAGCAATTTGTTTCGCTATAGTTTGCAATGTTTGAGTTGGTGATGCACTTCTGGTTGCGATAAATGAAACAGCTTGCATAGTGTCCATAAGATCAACAAAGTTGGTTAATTCATCTGGTTCTAAAATTGCTTCCCAAACTTTTGCTCTTTTACCTCTAGCTATTCTTACAGGATCACCTCGTTGGTATTTTCGTGGATCTTTTATAGTACCTACACCGGGGAAAGCATCAGCCATGTTTCCTCTTATGCCTATCGAATTTAAAAACTTATTTGGCGCACCCAATGGGTTTACTGATCGTGTTACCGCATCATCGAACTGTGTTTGTAACCAAGCAGCTTTAACATTTTGCCATGCTTGAGGATCTTCAGCTTGTATCATTCTTCTAAGATCTGTAATTTCTTTTGGTCTAGCCCTACCAGAAAACATTTTATTTACCAACATGACTGATCTTTCTCCACCAATTTGTGCAGACTTGGCTAATGCATTTATTATGCTTCTTTCCATAAGTTGCAAATGACCTTTACTTGGATCGTAAATTTCAGTTGCTTGTTTATATAATGGGTTTGCTAATTTCAACCTATTAGAAACTTCAGCTTTAATTTGTGATACTTCTCTTTTTAATGCTCTATCACGATTATTTGAAGATAAACCCTCTAACAACCTAGTGAAATTATCAGTCAATCCTTCATGTAATAATTGAGTGGTGTTTCTACCTTGCCCTGTGTTTGCATCTACTAATGCTTTTTCCATTTTTTTGTAAGCAGCTAATTTCTCGTCTGATGTATTAGGATTGTCGATTGTTTTTCTGATTTTGGTTAAAACATCTTCAATGTCTATTTTAAGATCTGGCATATCGAAAGCATCTTGATAAACTTGTTTAGCTCTATCTGCTCTTTTTATCGCTAATCTTTCTAAAACTCTCTCAGCTGCTTTAGCTAAATCACCCTCATCAAAAAGCGCTCCTCTGCCTGATAGAAAAGATTTCAAATCCTCTTTTATTAAGCCTTTGTTTTGATTAGACGAAACTTTGTTTCTTACATACTTACCTGTTTGAAGTTCATCAAAAAATTCATCAGCTACAGAATTAACTTGTTGCGCTCTGTTATGATAAAAATCCCAAAGTTTTTGAGATGATGGTTGTTTGCTCAAATAATATTGAATTTGAGTTGCATTAGAGTTCATAAATTGAGCTTCAGGTCTAGTTAAAGTAATGCCATACCTTTCTTGTGCAAATGCAATTTTAGTGGCAACATCATCTCCACCTTCAGTCAAAATATCTCTTAGTGCTTGCTTGCCAGCTTGTCCAGCAAATCTGTCAGCTAATCCAGAAAAGGTGTCACCAAACGATTTTCTTGGCATACCAAAAGGCAAACTAGCAAATGCTGATGAAATTAAAATGTCTGTGCTTGCTTTTTTGGTGTTCAGCTCAGGTCCATCCAACATTTCTGACAATCCAGCTCTTACACCATACATTACTGTACCACCAACCAAATTAGCAGAACCAGCTGCTGGTATTGAAAACGCTGGTCCTAATGGTGCTGTTGAACCTAATGCTAATGTAGCTGGTACAACCTCACTCGCAAATTGCAAAAAAGGGAAAACATTGCCACCAATGTCATCTGCATCTATTCCAAATCTATATTGAGCAAACTCTTTCTTTGCTTTTTTATTTTCATCGTAGTACGAAATGTCACCATCTTTATCTATAAAATATCTATATATCGCATCTTCCTCATTAGGAAACCTTCTGCTTGCTAACCACGATAATTTAGCTGTTTCATCATTGGTTAAACCAGACAATACTGCATCACCTAAACCTGATCTATCAGGGTTATTTGCACTGCTTACGAATTGAGGATCTACTTTTGCCATAATTTAATTTTAGTCGTCTGGGACATGGTATTCACCATCAAATTCATATATTGGTTTTCCATTTCTGGGATCATCTGGATCATCTGGATTATCAAAAACCTGTCCTGTAGGTTGTGCTCCATCTGGGACACCTTCTATACCTTGTGCTTGATATGAATTTGGACTTCCATAAGTAGAGTGTTTTGCAGAAATTCCTTTATAAACTTCCATTCCTTCTTCTGTAATTTGACTTGCAATTTTATAGGCTTCACTGTTTGGATCCATAGCTTTCAAGTTATCTTCAACAGATAAATTGTCATCATATTTTGCGCCTGTTCCGAAATCAAACAATGGGTTTTTATCATGAAAATCAGCTTTGAAACTTCCTTGTGCAGCCCTTATTTCTGATAAAGATGCACCTTCTTTCATCATATCAGCTCTTACTTTTGCCCAATCACTATTAAACTGTATTGTCCTGTCAGATATCCTGTCATTTAAATCAAGCAATTGTAAAAAACCAGCTTTAGTCGAACCTAAAGTTGGCGATGCTCTAAGGAACATAGCCATTTCTCTATCAGAAATAGAACCTTTGGTTTGACTTATCAAGCCCATAGCAAGACCTGTACCCAATGAGTTTACTGTAATTTGATTTGCCAGCGTGTCCTCATCAATCAATCCATCAAAACCTAATCCCAAAAAAACAGATTTAAGACCAATTGTGTAAAGTTGCAAAGGTCCAAAATCTTCTGCTGATAGCTTGTTTGCAAAAAACCTAGCTGCTTGGTTTTTGTCTTTTACTGCAACTTGCGCATCAGATTCTTCTTGCCACCTGTTTTCTACAGCAGTAATATCTTTAGCTGTCAGCTCGTTTAATTTTTCATATTGTTTTGATTCTCCACCCATATCTACTAAAGGTTGTGTGATTTTAGATGCTTCAAACTTTTCAGGATCACTTATTATTTCTTTAAACAAAGGATCGTTTTTGTCTAAAAGTCTTTCTACAAATTGACCTGTTTTTGGATCTTTGTATCTTATGGATTCTGTTTTTATTTCTTTGTTGGTGTCACCCAAAAGTTTTACAGCCATCTCATCCAAGAATTTCTCAGCAGATCTTGTATCACTCATTGCTAGTTGAGTAGCTTGTTTTGCTATCTCCATTCTTTGTCTTCTTAGGTTTTCTTCTTTTTCTTTTTGTGTTGCACTAACTTTTTGAAAACCAATTCCTAGTCCCCTTGCAAAAGAAGCACCACCTGTATTTGGTGTAGACAAAAGACCAGCACCTAATTGTGATGCAACATCATATATATTTGTACCTGTTTCTTGAGAGCCAAACTTTGCTGTCAACAAATCATCATATTTAGCGTAATTAGTATCAAAATCAGATCTTTGTATATTCCTACTCAGTGCATTATTCATCGCAACTGTAGCTGGATTTTCTAAAGATCTACGCAACAACATAGCTAACTCATTTTGATTGTCATCAGTAAAGGTGACATCTCCACCTCCATCGAAAGCATCAATTTGGTTTGGAATTTGTGATCTACTAATAGACATATTAGGTAGTTCTAGGGTTAAGTAGGTTTCCTATCGCTCCAAATGCGCTCAATCCAGTACCTAAACCAGCCATAATTGGACTTGGGGATGGTGCGTAATTTGTTTGTGTCTGATATGTGCCAGCTGGAGCCATGCTTATAAATGGTGCTAATGCTTGATACTGTGCTAATGGTGCTTGTTGTCTAGCCATTGCATTAGCTCTCATTACATCTGCTTCAGTCTGCGCTTGTGTTTGTTGCAATCCACCAGAACCTAACAATTGATTTATATCAAATGCGCCAGCTCTCTGTTTTGCTCCACCTAATCCAGCAATACCAGAAGCAGCTTGCCTTCTTGCTTCGTTCCTTCTAGCTTGTTCACTCATAGCTAGTGTTGTTGCTCTTTCAAGACCACCAGATCTAATTCCAGCTATCGCTTCTAACAATCCTCTTTCACGACCAGCTGCTTTCTCGCCAGCAAACTTACCAGCTCTTTCGCCAAAAGCAGAAAGACCGCCTGACCTAATCGCACTCGCTGTATCAGATATATCTTCTCTTGCACCATAATCTCTAACATCTTTAATAGCTTGTTGTACCACTTGATCTTCAAATGGATTAAAAAACTGATCAATCTGACTACGATCAAAACCGCCAGTGGTTTGTCTGTATAAATCACTAGCTTCATCCAGTACAGGATCCAACATACCTACATTAGATCTTGCCATCTCCATAGCTTGTTTTTGATCATCAGTTAATCCAGCAACAGTTTGATCGACAACTCTTGGTGTGCCATCTGGGTTAAAAAATGTTCTTTCAGCTGCTCGCATTGCACCCGGTATAAATCCACCTTGCCCATCTAAACCAAATAACATTTGTTTTGTTATTGGATCTAATCCTGAAGATATTGATGATATGCCTGATACATATGGTGCTTGTCCAGCACCAGTATACATAGAAACTGGTGGTTGTTGTGGCATCACAGCTGGAGCTGGAGCTTGTGCAACAGGTGTGGGTGCTGTAGGAGCTTGTGCAACAGGTGTAGGATTGTATGGAGCTACCCTTTGTGGTGTAGCAGAAGCTCTCATAGGTTGCATCTGTGTTTGTGTAGGCATTGCTGGCATCAAGTAATTATATTCACCCATTTGTTGATATCGAGAAGTTGGTCTAAAAAATGTGTCCATCTCGTCAAAACCGCCAACATCACCACCAGCATCAAATCTAGGTATTAAGTTATCTTGTAATTGTCTCATGCTGGCTCCTGTGATGGCTGTGCTTTACCAGCAAATGCATCCATCATTTTGTACATTAAATTAATACCTCTTTCTCTGTTCTCATCTAATGATGGCACTAAACTGATAATACCGCCAGCACCTTCTTGCATTTCAAAACTTCCAGCACCTCTTACAGCCTGTCCAGTCATTACAAATTCACCATCAGATAACATAGCTGGTATATCGTCACTGGTTTCTGTGCCTTCACCATCTATTCTACCATTCATTCTTTGAAATTCATTCATATCCACATTACCACCTTCAGCATATGCCATTGGTGTTACCATGCCACCGCCATAGTAACCCATACGCTTAACAACATCTGGTGCTACTTTAGATAATGCTTCTAAGCCTTTGTTTGGATATTGTTTTTGTGCAACACCACCTTCATTGGCTTGCATTGGCTGACCGCCACTTAATGTTGGGAATGTACCAGCTGGTAACAAACCAAATTCAACTGGGTTTGGTGCTGGTTGTCCTGTTCTTCTAGCGATTTCAGCTTCTATATTGTATCTTCCTGTAGCATCCATTTGTGTCAATGGTGTCAATGCTACACCTTTATCTTTCTTAGTTTCATCATAAGCAAGTTTAGCTAATGCTCCAGCCAATCCACCAGTAACACCAATCTTGGCTAAATCTCCAAGATTTCCAAATCCACCTATGCCACCTGTAGTTCCTCTAGCACCTGATTGTGGCTGTGATCCTCTTTGTTGACCTGTTCCTGTCTGTGATTGCCCAGACATACCTTTAGCCATATTAGAAATCATTTGATCGTAATTTTCTGCGCCAGCTGGCATTGGTATTCCAACATTTGGTGTAGATTGCATACTTATCTGGTTATTTATCTCTGCAAGCTGATCTTGTAAAGCTCCTCTACCTTTCGATAATTCATTTACTAAAGCTGGATCACCATCTAACTCAGCTTGTGACATCAAGCTATCAAATTTTTTAATACCAGCCATAATACCTTCTTTAGCAGACAAAAATGATGGATCAACTGCCGACAATGGAGCCATGTTTGCTAACGCTGGATTTTGTTTCAATGCATTTTGATAATCTAACATTGCATCTGCTGGTGTATTTGCACCAGCTCTTGGCTGTCCTGACATGGTTGCGCTTTTCATCAAACTAGGAATACCTCTAATAGTATCGATAGGATTCATAACTGCTTTGCCAATACCTGATAATGTTTTACCACCCAAACTGCCTAATCCTTTAAGAAAACTACCATCCCCAGCTGCTTTTATACCAGCAATGTTCTCGCTCAAGGAGCCACCCACAGCAGTAGGTCCAGCCACAGTCAATAAAGCCAATGGATTTGCATCTCCTCTAGCAACATCTCTTACAGTAGATGCTTTTGATATAAGAGCCGCTGGTGCTTGCCAAGGACCGGGTACAAACTGTGCAACCTTAGCTATTGGTGTAACCACCTTCTTCAAGAACTTGCCTACTTTTTTCATGAAACCAAACTGTGGTTGTCCTGTAACTGCATTTAAACTAGGTAATCCGCCAACTGTAGCTTCTTCTATTGGTACTCCATATTGTTGGAATTTAGATTCAAGATATGACTCGAACTGTGGATCATCTTCTATCATCCTAGGATCGATGATAACTTCACCCGGTTTCACATGAGCGATTTCAGTATCATCACCTTCACCTTCCATTCTTATTCTTTCTGATAGCTCGAACAATGGTGCTTTACTTTTCTCAGATAGCTCTCGTATTTTCTTCAAAGCCATTTCTTTTTCTTCAGGTGTGAATGTCTCACCAGATTCCATTTGCGCTTGCTCTAACACTTGCATCTCAGCATTAGAAATAGCACCTTTGGTTTGTCCAGCACCTAATTTTTGTAACATATCCTCTGTAAATGGCTCTCCAGATGACATAAAAGGCTGTGGTTTGGCTAAATCTCTAGGATCTACCATCTTTTGTGATCCATAAAATGGCAGATTTTTTTCAACCAGTTCCATTTCTCTATTAGAAATAGCACCTTTGGTTGGAGATACAGCATCACCCATGAAATTAGAAATTCTTTGTTCTAGTAGTTCATCCATCTTATTAACCTATTGTTACTGATACGCTACCTAATGATGTTGTTAAACCAAAACCTGATGGATAAGTTTGTTGACCATAAAGATTTCTCATCCTTGTCCCATCAAAAGCCTGATGTATTCTTTCTGTAGTGTTAAATATAATACTTCCTGTTGCAAACTGCAATTCAGAAATCTCTGTAGCGTTGAAACTAGGTGTTTGATCTGGATCTACTGCACTAAGGTTTATTTCTAATATTCTAACCAAACGATTGAATAACTCAGGTGTTATCTCTACACCTTGAGCCAATGGCAAGTTGGTTTGTAGAAGTTTACTCATGATCTCCTACCAGAAGGCTGTATATCGAACCTTGTAGATCCTAGTCTCCATTTGAAATCTTTGCGATCACTTAAATTGTTGTCATCATCAGATTCAACTCTCATTACAAACTGCCTACCTCTTGCTCTGACAAAACTTTGTTCTGTTGTAGATTTCACTTGACTTGTGCTGTTAGTGGATAGTGTGTTGCCATTCGTATCTCTTTTTTTCAAAACTATGTTTACAGCACCATCTGGTGACGATCCTGTATCATTAATAAATTTAACATCTGGTAAAATTCTTTTTATAAAAGCTAATCTTTCGCCATCGCTTATATCAAAGTCTCCAGATTCAATAAAAACATTATCCATTGGACTATCATCATCATTAAAACCACTTTCATGGTTATATAAAAAGTATGATGAGCTACTGATACCTACTGCTTGCGGAAAGTTTCTAACCCCAGAATCAATCCATGCATACCTGACAATACTTCCTATAGACCATAAATTTTCTTCATAATTGTAAATTGCGTATCTGGATATCTCTCTTGTATCATCTGCTATCGATGGGTAGAAAAACCAAACTTCACTGAATTTAGCGTTATGCCCTACATGACATTTAAACGCTTGCTCTAAATCCACATCACCAAAAACATAGTCTTGCACTGATGATGTTAGTTTTTTGACTGTACCGCTGTAGTAATAAAATCCATTCTTTGACATAAAGTAAACACCGCTTGGTGTATTAACAGCTGCCTTGGGACCTATCAGACCAGCACCTTCGTTAATGAGGTTTACTGCAAATGTAAGTGGTGGTCCTATAAATTGCATAGAATAAATACTCAAATCAGTCCAAATAAGTATTTCTTGTCTTGCTTTCAAACCACCAATAATTGATGAACCGCTAGATAATCTAAGTGATCCAGCTGTGTTTGTGCTCAATGCTTCCCATTCTGTAGCTGATTCTTGATCGCTAAAAGCTATTAACATGGGATCGATTGCTCCAGTTCTTGATCCACCAGATAATGGATCTGCGCCCAAAACAATAACATGCCTGTCTGTTTCTGATATTAAGGTTTGTAACCCAACAGTTGGAGCTTTATTTGCGCCTGACAACGATGTTATATTCACTGCTCTGGTCGATAACCCATTATCTTCTTCCCAATAGAAAATACCACCACCTCTAGGGTTCATTACAAGATCCTCTCCGAAGTTATCATGTGTCCACAAACGCAACTGGTTGGTAAAACTTAATGCAGATACAGATCCAAAAGTAAAGAAACCCCATGCATTGATACCCCATCCAGTGCCCTGTACATAAAAGTCAGATCCTACATTAATTTGGTATGCGCCATCTACACCAGATCCACCATTGCCTGAGTCACTTGAGTTAGCTGTGACTGTCGATCCACCTGTGTCTACAGCAGTAAATGTATAAGTATTTGAATTTGGTACGCTAGTTATTTCATATTCTTGATTTAAAACATCAGCAGTAATATTGCCACCAAGGGTTACAGCTCCAGATATTGTTACGAAATCACCCTGAATAGCACCATGGTTAGAGTCTGTAGCAGTGATAGTTGAACTGCCATTAGTAGCTGAGAAGGTAATACCATTTGTAGTGGTTGCTCGTATGGGAGTTATATCGTTGAATGATCCACCAGTTTCTATGTAATACTTAACAGTAGAACCAACACCCAAAAGCCTTGTACCAGCTAATGTTATCCAAGCATGTAAAGCTCTGGGCAAGCCAGTAATTGTATTAGATGTGCTTTTAACCCAGCCACCTATCTTCTCGACACGACTTTTTCTGAATCTTACAAAGTTGCCATCTACCCAACCACCTTCGTTTGCGTAGTCAGTTTCCTCTTTGTTGATACCAGGTTTAAAATCAATTTTACTTAATGGCATAGTAAACTCCTATAGTGAAAAGTTTACCACGAATTAAGCTAATCTTATAATAGCACCTGTAGCAGTCGCACTAGGGAACACTACTGTAAAATCACCCGCCGTACTGGTTTTATCGCCGCCAAAGTCTATCGCACAAATAGCTTTGTTACTGTTGGTTGAGTTGTAAATTAAGCAACCTCTAGCTGTAACTGTAGCTGTTGAAAAAGTTAAATCCGCAAAATCGACAACTGCTGTGCTACCAGAAAGAGCTGGAGTTACATTAGTCAAATTAGATCCGCCAGCGGAATAATTAGTTCCTGATGATTCTTGACTTGTTGAATAAGCAGTAGTTCCAGCACCCATAGTTGCGCTACTTGTAAAAAGAGCCAACTTGATTGTGTCTGCGCCATTAGTAAGGTTGTGCCCTTCTACAAGAACTTCTTGCTTGAATGAGTTTGCTATCGCACTCGTAATAGCCATGTTTATACCCTCTATTTCAATTGTTTAATAATATCTGCCATGTCTTTGTGCCCTTGTGAATCAAGCAACCCTCTGATGGTTACTCGATCACTGTCAATTGCACTTCTTAGACCATTTAATACTACAGTATAAACATGATTTTGAAAAGCATGTGCTTGTTGCCTTACATGCTCAGGTGCGTCATTACTGATATCACAAATTTTCTTTGTAATTTGCTCTGCCCAAAACTCTGGTGGATGCCCTCTATTTTCTGAGGTCTGCACCATAACTTGTCCTAGTTGTATGAATCCCTCACTCATCCTTTGTATGGCTCTGGTGGTTTGATTTCTGTTACTAAATGCATATTGTTCTCTTTTAATAATTTTTCTATTTCATTACTTGGAGCTATGATCCAAGAATCTTTATGTGGTACAGCTACTAATGGGTTTTCTAGCCTATGATAACCATACAGTCTTTCTTCAGCTGGTACATCTGCATCTAATACTGTAGATCTGGGTGATACACCAACTGTAATCCCATTTTCCATCAACTTGCATAACCAAAATTCAACACAAGCTCTGCCAGCTTCAGCAAAATGTAGATCATGCCTATAACTAAAATCTATACCAAAAAGATCTATGGCTCCAACTTTATTGTATAA
>MDSZ01135266.1_pt1 | contig 16839 bp, 13 predicted proteins | sample 811201 | NCBI WGS metagenome assembly MDSZ01 (sample SAMN05326647, study PRJNA326480) | marine metagenome | isolation source: seawater | place: Indian Ocean: North | collected 2010
ACAGCAGCGCCGGTAAGAAGGTTAGTCAGTTTCATCTGGGTATCCCCCATTGGTTTAGCCATGGCTGTTCAGCGCCATGGGGACAGTTTGTCATAACGCACCCCTGCAGAGAGTGCTGTCACACGCCCCCCTCAAGCGAGGCGCCGAACGGTTTGGAATAAAGGCGAGCTAGGGCACAAGTGTCAACCGATTATTTGGTTTGCGATCTGCGCCCTCATGCCCATCACGGGCTCTTCCCGGACAAGTGTCGCCCTTTGGCAACGACTCCGCTCGGGAAGAATGTCACTCATGCTGGTCGCTCCACAGTTGTGACCCAGATAGGCGCGGGGGATACTGGGCGGCGAGTGGTTAACAACGCCTTTGTGCACTGTCATCGCCCTCTCCGGCCCGCCTGAAGCGAACCGATTCGCCTCACACTGGCGGATTGACCCCATGCGACGGACGCCCTAGCGATTTCACCGATTGTGAGATGGGGAGCCCGGCATGACCGCGATACTGGATCGTTCCACTGAACTGACGCGAGAAGCCAACGCGCTTTTAGGCCAGAAGGATCTGGTCAACGCGTCCTTGAAATATATCGAAGGGCTCAGCCTCTATCCCAAGAACGCTGTGGCGCTCCACAATCTGGCCGCCCTGCAGATCAGCACAGGCCAGCCTGCGATGATCATGGGGGCGCTCTACCAGCTGAATGCAGCGGCCAGCCTGCTGAAGTCGGACCAGTATCGGGCGGACTACGCCCTCGCCCTCGCACAGTCCGGCCATGGACGCATGGCCCTGAAATATCTCAACGCACATCGCAACGCCTTTCAAAACAGCGCCGCCGTCGATTCGCTGATCCAGCAGATCGCGTCGCAGATGGATCTGAAACGGGCGGCCCTGAAAAGCGTGCTCGCCCGCAAATCCTCGCCCCTCGCCCTGAAGGAACTCAACGCCTTCATTGAAAAGCGCGAGTTTGATCGGGCCATCGCCGTCTTCAACAAGCAGCTCGATCACGACATCACGGATGCGAGGATCTGGCGGCTCATCGGCCATGCCTATCGGATGTCCCTGAAAATGCAGGAAGCCCAGAGCGCCATCCGGGCCGGCCTCGCCATGGCGCCGTCCGATTACGACCTGCACATCCTGCAGATCGAGTATCTGACATTCTCAAATGCGCAACTGGCGTCTGTCGCCTGTGCGCGGGGCAGCCTCGAGGCCTTGGCGCCGAATGTCCGGCTGCTCTCATCCTCCGCCTACGCCTACATCTTCGCCAAGAAGCCTGAAGAGGCGGCGGCGCTCTACGAAACCGCGTCGGCGGAGCATCAGGCGGACATCCGTTTCCAGCTGGCCTACGCGAATGCGCTGACCGACCTGGATCGGCATGACGAAGCGAGCGCCATCGCAATCAGGATTGCCGAAACCGCTTCGATTGACGAGATAAACCTGGCGAGCGCCCTGCGCATCCTCAACAAGCCCGGATCCGGGGCGGTCCTCAAGCCGGTCTTCGAGACCATTGACGCCAACGGCGTGACATACAGCCACCCGTCCATCCATTTCATCCGGGCCCTCATGCACAATGATCTCGGAGAGACCGAAGAAGCGCTCAGACTTATCGAGGCGCATATCGAGAGCGATGCCGCCACCGATGACGAGCAGGCCAATATCGCCATGGTGGCGGGCCGCCCCTACGACAAGGCCGGTGATTACGACAAAGCCTACAAGATGTACGAGCGCGGCAATGCCCTGCACGCCAGCCTGACCCTGAAGACAGGGCGCGTGAACCCCAATTCCTATCCGGATCGGGTGCGAATTCTGACAAACGACCTGGTGTCAAAGTCGTCCGAAAGCCTGTCGGATCATACGGTCGCGTCAGCGCCCGGGTCGCCGCGCATCGTGTTCATGTACAGCTTTCCCCGCTCAGGCACGACATTGCTGGACACGATCCTGAGAACCCATAGCGGGATTGAAGTGCTCGAAGAGCCGCCCACCATCCGGGACACGCTTCTGGATTCCTATTTCAAGGGCGCCCCGCATCAGCTCGGCGTGGGATGGCGGCAATTGCTTGAGACTTTCTATGACACCCCGCCCGAGACCTTGCAGGAGCTGTACTACAAGAATTTCGCACGGCTGAGCCGATCCGAGCTCGACCCCGACACCCTGTATGTCGACAAGATGCCGCTCAACACGACCTTCGCGCGGCTGATCAAGTATATCTTCCCCGATTCGAAGGTGATTTTCCCGGTCCGCGATCCGGCCGACGTGGTCACGTCCTGCTTTTGCCAGAACTTCCTGTTGAACGACGCCATGTACCAGTTCACCTCGATGGAGCGGGCTGTCGCGCTCTATGATCAGGTTATGAGCTTCTGGGTGAAGGCCGAGGAGATCCTCGATCTTGATGTCAGCTATGTGCGCTATGAAGAGCTTGTCACCGACCTTCAGGGCGTCGTGCAGCCGGTCATCGAACATCTGGGCCTGCCCTGGGAGGACGGTCTGGTCGATTTCTGGAAGACCGCGCGCGAGCGCAAAGTCATTCGCACCGCCTCTGCTGACCAGGTCATCCAGAAGCTCTATACCTCCTCAAAGGGCCGCTGGACGCGTTACAGCGCCCTTAATGACGGAATCCTGGAGCCGCTCGAGCCCTGGCGCAAACATTTCGGATACGCATAAAGTCCACCATGATCGATACGCTTTCAGACGACCTTTTCGGCGCGGCCGGCCCGCTTGTGATCACGCCTGCCCGCTTCGGCGATTCCCGCGGCTGGTTCAGCGAAAGCTACAATCAGCGCCGGTTGGCCGACGCAGGCTTTGACGTCCGCTTCGTTCAGGACAATCTGTCCTTCTCCGCCCAGGCCGGCACCCTGCGCGGGCTGCACTACCAGTCCCCGCCGCACGCCCAGGGCAAGCTGGTCGGGGTCATGACGGGCGCCATCCGGGATGTCGTCGTGGATATCCGGGACGGATCGGCGTCCTACGGTCACTGGGCCGCCATCGAGCTGAGCGAGGAGAACGGTCGGCAGCTCTGGGTTCCGCCCGGATTTCTTCATGGTTTCGTCACGCTCACCGGCAATACCCGGGTTGCCTACAAGGTGACGGACTATTACTCGAAAGAGCATGATGGATCGGTGGCGTGGAACGACCCCGATCTGGGCGTCGACTGGGGGGTGGACGATCCGATCCTGTCGGACAAGGACGCCGCCGCCCCGCGCCTGAAAGAGATCGCCCCGCTCTTCCCGGCGGGATGGGATGGAGCATAGGCATGCGGGTATTGGTGACGGGTGGATCGGGCTTTATCGGCTCCGCCCTGGTGCGGCGGCTGGTTCTGGAGACCGGCTGGCGGGTGCTCAACCTGGACGCCCTGACCTATGCCGCCTCGCAAGCTTCTCTGGCGGATCTCGAAGATCACCCCAATTACGATTTCCTGCACGCTGACATTCGCAATGCCGAGGCGGTGCATCAGGCGTTCGACCGTTTTGAACCGGACGCTGTCATGCATCTGGCCGCGGAAAGCCATGTGGATCGCTCGATCACCGGCGCCAAGGATTTCGTCGACACCAATGTGCTGGGCACCTTCACCTTGCTGGAAGCGGCGCGCGCGTATCGCGACAAGCGCGGCCAGGCCGCAGACGGCTTTTCCTTCCTGCATGTCTCCACCGACGAAGTGTTCGGATCGCTGGGCGCTGAGGGCAAGTTCTCTGAAGAGACAGCCTATGATCCCTCCTCGCCCTATTCCGCCTCCAAGGCGGCGTCGGACCATCTGGCGCGCGCCTGGGGCCGCACCTACGGCCTGGATGTGCGGGTGTCGAACTGCTCGAACAATTACGGTCCGCGCCAGTTCCCGGAAAAACTCATTCCGCTGATGATCCTCAAGGCGCTTTCGGGCGAGGACCTGCCGGTCTATGGCGACGGATCGAACGTGCGTGACTGGCTTTTTGTGGATGACCATGCGCGCGCCCTCGAGCTGGTTGTGAGCCAGGGGGAGGCGGGTCAGACCTATTGCATAGGCGGCGACGCTGAACGCACCAATCTCGACGTGGTGACAGCCATTTGCGAGCGTCTGGACGTCATCCGTCCCGGTGACGCCTCGCGCGCCGAACAGATCCGGTTCGTCACGGACCGCCCTGGCCATGACCAGCGCTACGCCATTGACGCCAGCACCATCAAGCAGAGTCTGGGGTGGGCGCCCTCCGTCAGTTTCGAGGACGGTCTTGCGCAAACCATTGACTGGTATCTCGCCCGCGAGGACTGGTGGCGGCCAATCCTGGACAAGACCTATCAGGGCGAGCGTCTCGGGCTGAGCGCATGACGCGCGCGGATTCTGCGGCCCGCGATCGGATTCTCGTCATCGGGCGCTCCGGGCAGCTGGCGCAGGCCTTGCTCGAACTTGATTCCGGACTTGTCGCGTGCGGTCGCGACCAGTTCGACCTGTCCCGGGACGATGCGGGAAGCCTGCTGGACGCTCACGCGCCTTGTGCGGTGATCAACGCCGCCGCCTATACGGATGTGAACGGCGCGGAGTCCGACCCCGAAGGCGCCCAGGCCCTCAATTGCACAGGGCCCGCGCGACTGGCGGCGGCCTGCAAGGCGCGCGGCGTGCGGTTCCTGCATGTCTCGACCGACTATGTCTTTGACGGTGCGGCAGGCGGCGCGCCCTACAAGGAGACGGCCCGCACTCGCCCGCTCAATGTCTATGCGCGCACCAAGCGTAATGGCGAGGATGCGGTGATCACGGCGAATGAGGACGCTCTCATCCTGCGCGCAGCGTGGATCTTCGATGGGCGGGGCGGCAGTTTTCTCAACGCCATTCTGAACAGGCTGGACAACGGACTGCCTCTGAAAGTGGTCCAAGACCAGATCAGCACGCCGACCTGGGCTCCGGATCTGGCGAATGCGCTGCTCCGCCTCGCCCGGTCTGAGACGATGCCCGCCGGTGTGTTCCATTTCAGCGGGGGACCGGCGGCGAGTTGGTTCGATTTCGCGAGGGCCGCCATCCGGCTGGCGCAGCCCCAGCTGCCCGTTGAGCCGGTCATCGACCCAGTGGATTCAAGCGCCTTTCCCCAACCGGCCCAGCGTCCGCTCGATACGCGCATGGACGCCCAAGCCTTGCTGACGGCGACGGGAATCGGCCCCGGAGACTGGCGCGCGGGCTTGCCTGAAGTGATCTCTCGGCGCTATGAGCAGCGCAAAGGTTGAGTGAGCGCGCGCCATGTCGAAAACAACAAAAGGCATCATTCTGGCTGGAGGGCTGGGCAGCCGGTTGCGTCCGATCACCCTCGCCGTGTCAAAGCAGCTGCTTCCGATCTATGACAAGCCGCTGATCTTCTATCCGTTTTCCACGCTCCTGCTGGCAGGGATCCGTGAGATCCTGATCATCACCACGCCTGAGAGCAAAGCCGCCTATGAAACCCTTCTGGGTGACGGATCCCGCTTCGGAGTCACCATTCAGTATGCGGAGCAGGACGAGCCCCGGGGCCTCGCCGAAGCCTTTCTGATCGGCGAAGACTTCATTGGCGATGACAATGTCGCTCTCATTCTGGGCGACAACCTGTTCCATGGCGCCGGCCTCGTGGAAGGCCTTCGCACGGCAGGCGAATTTGACGAAGGCGCGCTGGTCTTCGCCTATCATGTAGCGGATCCCACCGCCTTCGGCGTGGTTGAACTTGATGAGAGCGGACGCGCCATCAGCCTTGAGGAAAAACCCAAGAAGCCACGCAGCAACTGGGCGGTCACCGGGCTATACTTCTATGATTCCAGCGTCGTGCAGATCGCCAAGTCGATCACGCCCTCTGCGCGCGGTGAGCTCGAAATCACCTCGGTGAACGAAGCCTATATGGAGCGCGGCCAGCTCAAGGTTCAACTGCTCTCGCGCGGCGTCGCCTGGCTGGACACGGGCACGGTGGAAGGCATGGTGGAAGCCACCGAATATGTCCGCGCCATCGAGAAGCGTCAGGGCCTTAAGATCGCCTGTCCTGAGGAGATCGCCTGGCGCAACGGCTTCATCACCGACGAACAATTGAAAAAGACCGCCAATTCGATCCCCAACGCCTATGGCGCTTATCTGAAGAACCTGCTGAAAGCGGAACGCCGCTAGCCCAAGAAGGATCTGACCATGACACTCGACGCTCTCGCCCGGTCCTTTGGTCAGATCTGCCTGGAGGCCGCCATCCCGGTGATGGAGGTCTATGAGAGCGACTTCACCGCCGAGCAGAAGGCCGACAAATCGCCCGTCACTGAAGCGGACAAGCGCGCCGAGGTCATCATCCTCAAGGCGCTCGCCGAGCTGATGCCTGATGTGCCTGTGCTGGCGGAAGAAAGCTTTGAGGCCGGCATCCGGCCTTCTGTCGAGGACGAGTTCCTGCTCGTCGACCCCGTTGACGGCACCAAGGAATTCATCGCCAAGCGCGGCGAGTTCACCATCAATATCGCCTTGATCCGCGACGGCGCTCCGGTCGCGGGCGCGGTCTACGCCCCGGCCCTCAAGCAGCTCTATCTGGGCGGTGAAACCGCCTTTACCGGCGCATTCGAACCGGGGGAAACCCTGACGTCTGACAAACTCTCACCGGCCCATACCCGCGAGAAACCCGCATCCGGCATGACCGCCGTGATGAGCCGGTCGCATGCGGATGAACAGACGAAGGCCTTCGCCGAAGCCCAGGGCGTCACCGAGGCGGTGTCGGCGGGCTCTTCCCTGAAGTTCTGCAAGCTGGCGGAAGGCGCGGCCGATCTCTATCCGCGCTTCGGACCCACGATGGAGTGGGACACGGCCGCGGGACACGCCGTGCTGAATGCCGCCGGCGGCATCGTTACAGATCCGCAGGGGGCGCCCTTCCGCTACGGCAAGACCGGTGCGGGTTACAAGAACGGAGCCTTCGTGGCCTGGGCCCAACCGCCGCGTTAGCGGCCTGACGGGCGACGACGGATCACAGGACCCGTCGTCTGGTTCAGGCCCTAGCCGATGAAGCCGCGCTCGATCAGCGTCTCGATCACGCGCTCGGCCGCATCCTCTGCAGACAGATCGCCCGTCTTGAGGTGGATCTCGGCGCTTTCGGGCGCTTCATACGGGCTGTCGAAGCCTGTGAAATTCTTGATCTCGCCAGCCTGCGCCTTCTTGTAGAGGCCCTTGGGATCGCGCTGCATGCAGACCTCCAACGGCGCATCGACGAAGATCTCGATGAACTCCGCCTCGTCCACCAGTTCGCGCACCATCTGACGCTCGGATCGGAAGGGTGAGATGAAGGAGCAGGTCACGATCAGGCCCGCATCCACGAACAGCTTCGCCACCTCCCCGATCCGGCGGATATTCTCCACCCGGTCCACATCGGTGAAGCCCAGATCCTTGTTCAGCCCATGGCGGACATTGTCCCCGTCGAGCGAATAGGTGTGACGCCCCGCCTCGGCCAGCTTGCGCTCCACGAGGTTGGCGATGGTGGACTTGCCCGCGCCCGACAGGCCCGTGAACCACAGCACAGCCGGTTTCTGGCCCTTCATGTCGGCGCGGCGCGCCTTGTCCACATCCATGGCGTGAGTGTGGATGTTGCTGGCCCGGCGCAGGGAGAACTCGATCATGCCGGCGCCCACCGTCTGGTTGGTGAAGCGGTCGATCAGGATGAAGGAGCCGGTCTCGCGCTGATCCTTGTAAGGATCAAAGGCGATGGGCCGCGAGGTCGAGAGCGTGCAGACGCCGATTTCGTTCAGCTTGAGCGACTTGCCCGGCTCTTTCTCGAAGCTGTTGACGTTCAGCTTGTGCTTGAGGGTCGTGACGGATACGGGCGAGACCTGTCCGCCGGCCTTGAGCAGATAGGACCGTCCCGGAAGCATTTCCTCCTCAGTCATCCAGAGGATTTCCGCGGCGAACTGGTCAGAGACTTCCGGGCGCTGCTGCGGGTCCGCCAGCATGTCGCCACGTGCAATGTCGATTTCACGATCAAGGACCAGCGTGACGGCGTCGCCCGCCCTTGCGGTTTCGAGATCGCCATCGGCCGTCACCACGCGGCTGATCTTGGCCGCCTTGCCGGAATGCGCGACGACCACATCATCGCCGGGCGCCACGGCGCCTGACGCCACAGTCCCGGAGAAGCCGCGGAAATCGAGATTGGGACGGTTCACCCATTGCACCGGGAAGCGGAAAGCATAGGCCGCTTCCTTCTCGGTGTTGGTGTCCACACGTTCGAGATGCTCCATGAGCGTCGGGCCGTCATGCCATTTCATGGCGTCCGATCGGGAGAAGATGTTGTCGCCATAGCGCGCGGAGATCGGGATTGGCGTAATGGTCGCAAAGCCCAGATCTTCGGCGATGGTGAGGTATTCGGAGACGATCTCGTGGAAGCGGGCGCGGGAATGCTCCACCAGATCCATCTTGTTCACCGCCAGAACGGCATGACGGATGCCCATCATGTTGGCGATATAGGTATGTCGCTTGGTCTGGGTCAGCACGCCCTTGCGCGCATCCACCAGAATGATGGCGAGGTCCGCCGTCGAGGCGCCCGTCGCCATGTTGCGCGTGTACTGCTCGTGACCGGGCGTGTCGGCGACGATGAACTTGCGCTTTTCCGTATTGAAGAAGCGATAGGCCACATCGATGGTGATGCCTTGCTCGCGCTCGGCCTCAAGACCATCCAGCAGCAAGGCGAAGTCGATTTCCTCACCTGCAGTGCCGTGCTTGCGGGAATCGCGCTCAAGCACCTTGATCTGGTCTTCGAAGAGCAGCTTGGAGTCATACAGAAGTCGGCCGATCAGGGTGGATTTGCCGTCATCCACAGAGCCGCAAGTAATCACTCGCAGCACCCCGTTCTCCCCCGCCCGGGTCAGACGTTCGGCGACTTCAGCGCGGATTGCATCATCAGCCATCTTAGAAATACCCCTCGCGCTTCTTCTTCTCCATGGAGCCCGCCTCGTCGAAATCGATCAGGCGGCCTGCGCGTTCGGACGTGCGCGCGGTGAGCATTTCAAGAACAATGTCATCAAGCGTTTCCGCCTCGCTCTCCACAGCGCCGGTGAGCGGGTAACAGCCCAGCGTCCGGAAGCGGATCTTGCGCATTTCCGGCGTTTCGCCGTCCTCGAAAACCATCCGTTCGTCATCGACCATGATCAGCGTGCCGTCGCGCTCCACAACCGGTCGTTCGCCTGCGAAGTAAAGCGGGACAATGGGAATGTCCTCTTCCAGGATGTATTGCCAGATATCGACTTCGGTCCAGTTGGACAGCGGGAAGACGCGAATGCTCTCACCCTTGCGGATCCGGGTGTTGTAGGTGCGCCAGAGCTCGGGGCGCTGATTGCGCGGGTCCCAGGCGTGGGCGGCGTTGCGGAAGGAGAAAACGCGTTCCTTGGCGCGGGACTTCTCCTCGTCCCGGCGACCGCCGCCAAATGCGGCGTCATACCGCCCGTCATTGAGCGCCTGCAGGAGCCCTTCGGTGCGCATCACCTGGGTGTGCAGCGCCGACCCATCCGTAAACGGATTGATCTCGCGCTGTTTGCCCTCTTCATTGACCCACACGATCATGTCGAGCCCCAGAGCCTCGCTGAGCGCGTCGCGAAACTCGCCCATGGCCTGGAACTCCCAAAGGGAGTCGATGTGCAGGAAGGGAAAGGGCGGCCTGGACGGGAAGAAGGCCTTCATCGCCAGATGCAGCATGACCGTTGAGTCCTTGCCGATCGAATAGAGCATGACCGGACGCTCGAACTCGGCCGCCACTTCACGCATGATGTGAATGGCTTCAGCCTCCAGCGCCTTGAGATGTGGAGAAAGCTCACGCGCCCGTGGCTGAGCTCCGCTCTGGAAGCGTTGCGCATAGGTGCGGATGCGCGTCTGGATGTCGGTCATGACGACGCCCCTTGGTCATGAAAGGATCAGCGGATGTGGTAGTCAGTTTATGAGCTTTTGCATAGCGCAGAAACCCGGCAAAACCTCGAGACTGTGCACTGCAGCATTTTTATCGCGGTCCGTCGACGAAAGAACGGGCGGCCCTGAGGGACCGCCCGTCTGGTTCGTCTCACAATTCGGAAGCCGCGCCTGAAGGATCAAGCGCTGCGGTCGCGCAATTACACGGACGCGCGCACAGCGGCGATGACCTGGGACAACCGGTCGCCTTCGAGATACGCGTCCATCGGCAGCGACACCACGCGATGGGCCGCCGCTTCGGTCACCGGCAAACCGCCGGGCATCTGCTTGAAGGCCGCATAGCAATCCTGAAGATGCAGCGGGACCGGGTAGTAGACGGCCGTCGGCACGCTCTTCTCCGCAAGGCTGGCGCGGAAGGCGTCACGATCATCCACCTCGATGGTATATTGCGCCCAGGTGGACACGCCGCCCTCGATCACCTTGGGAGCCTTCACCACATCGCCAAAGCCCTTGGCATAGGCGTCGGCGGCGACATTGCGCGCTTTTATTTCGTCTGCGAAGATTTCAAGCTTGAGCAGCAGAACCGCCGCCTGGATCGTGTCGAGACGCGAGTTCAGGCCGATGCGGGCATAGTAATAGCGCTCATCCGCCTCGCCGTGATTGCGCAACGACTTCATCAGATGCTGCAGCTCGTCATCCTGGGTCACCACCGCGCCGCCATCGCCATAACAGCCCAGCGGCTTGGCGGGGTAGAAGCTGATGGTCGCCACATCCGCCCATTCGACCGGGTGCTTGCCGTCCAGCGTGCAGCCAAAACCCTGCGCGCTGTCGGCGATCAGCTTCATGCCCTCCGCCTTGCAGATCGCCGAGATCGCCGGATAGTCCGCTGGCTGACCGAACAGATCCACCGCAATCACGGTGTGCGGGTTCAGACCTTCCGACTTCGCCCAGGCGACCGCTTTCTCCAGCGATCCGGGATCCATGCAATAGGTCTCGGGATCAATATCGACAAACACCGGATGCGCGCCCAGATGCGCAGGCATTTCTGCGGTGGAGGCGAAGGTGAAGCTGGGCACGAAGATGGCGTCTTTCTCGCTCACCTGCCAGGCCATCAGAGGCAAGGCCAGCGCATCAGTGCCGTTTGCGCAGGTCAGCGCATGCCGGGCGGCGCTGAAGGCGGCAAGCTTCTCTTCCAGATCGGTGACTTCCGGGCCGAAGATATAGCGTCCTTCCTCGATCACCTTGGCGATGGCCTGGTCCAGCTTGGGCTGAAGACGGGCCCGCTGGGCGGCGAGGTCAATGAAAGGCAGCATGATGCGTATTCCTGGCGCAAAGCGAAAAGGGTGACCCTGCTCATATGAGCTTCGCAGTTTGGAGAAAAGTCACGAAGCCTGTCGTTTTATTTCACCAGCGGCCGGAATGGCCATGTGATTGCATCGGCTCTGCGATCAGCCTACCACCAGAGCACCTGAGCCAGCACGGGGACCTTTGCCCATGAAACAGTATTTCGGCACGGACGGCGTTCGCGGTCGCGCCAACCAGCACCCGATGACCCCCGAGGTCGCGCTGAAACTGGGCCGGGCCATCGGCTCCTTTGTCCGTCAGGGCGACCGTCGCCACATGGTGGTGATCGGCAAGGACACCCGTCTTTCTGGCTATATGATCGAGCACGCCATGGTGGGCGGCCTGACCGCAACGGGGATGGATGTGCGGCTGATCGGCCCCTGCCCCACCCCCGCCATCGGCATGCTGACCCGCTCCATGCGCGCCGATCTCGGAATCATGATCACGGCGTCGCACAATCCCTATACAGACAACGGAATCAAGCTGTTCGGACCGGACGGCTTCAAGCTGGCCGATGACAGCGAACTCGAGATCGAGCGCCTGATCGAGGCTGATCCGGATGCGTCGTCGGTGGATGGCGAGAAGATCGGCAAGCTCGATCACTACAAGGACGCCTATGGCCGGTATATCGAGGGCGCCAAGGCCAGCTTCCCGCGCGAACTCTCCCTGTCCGGGATCAAGGTGGTGGTCGATTGCGCCAATGGCGGCGGCTACAAGACCGCCCCCATCGCCTTGTGGGAGCTGGGCGCGGACGTCCACCCGATCGGCGTGGCGCCCAATGGCACCAACATCAATCGCGAATGCGGCTCCACGGCGCCCGAAGCCATGATCAGGGCCGTGCGCGAGCTGGGCGCCGATATCGGCATTGCGCTGGATGGCGACGCCGATCGCGCCATCCTGTGTGACGAGAAGGGCGAACTGATTGATGGCGATCAGATCATCGCTCGCATCGGCAAGGACCAGCTCGACACCGGCCAGCTCGCGGGCGACGGGGTCGTCACCACGGTCATGAGCAATTTCGGGCTGGAGCGCTATCTGCAGTCGGAGAACCTCAGGCTTGTTCGCACCAAGGTCGGCGATCGCCATGTGGTCGAGGCCATGCGCAGTGGCGGATACAATGTCGGCGGCGAACAATCCGGGCACGTCGTGCTGCTTGATCACGCCACAACGGGCGACGGCCTGATCGCCGCGCTTCAGGTGCTGGCGAGCTGTGTGCGCGCCCAGAAACCGGCGAGCGAGATCTGCCATCTCTTCGAACCCGCGCCGCAGGTTCTTATCAATGTGCGCTATGAGGGCGCCTCGCCGCTGGAGCTTGAGAGCGTCCAGAAGGCCCAGAAGGACGCCGAGACCCGACTTGGCAATCAGGGCCGGCTCGTCCTGCGCAAGTCAGGCACCGAACCGTTGATCCGGGTGATGACCCAGGGCGATGACGATCATCTCGTCACCTCCGTCGCCGAGGATCTGGCCGAAGCGATCCGCCAGGCCGCGGGCTAGACCCGCCGATCGCCCTTCAGAAGGCCCGAGAGCACCGCCTCGCTGGCGGTGTGGTCCGCCTTCAGCGCCATGGCGGCGAACGCTTCCAGATAGCCCTGCGGCGATCCGGTGTCATAGGTCACGCCCTCGAACTTGTAGGCGTGGAACGGGCGGGTCTTGAGCAGGGTCTCCATGGAATCGGTGAGCTGGATTTCCCCGCCGGCGCCGGGCGCCTGGTTGCCCAGAAGCTCCATGATCCGCGGCTCCAGAATGTACCGCCCCGAAATCATCAGATTGGACGGCGCCTGATCAACCGGCGGCTTCTCCACCATGCCCAGCATCTCCAGCAGCACGCCCTTGTCCGCGCCCGGCTTGATGACGCCATACTTGGATACGTCTTCCTCGGGCACGGCTTCAACCGAGACTAGGTTCCCGCCCGTCCCGGCATGGGCGTCGACCATGCCTTTCAGGCAGGGCGTCGCGCCATCCATGATCATGTCAGGCAGCATCACGGCGAAGGGGTCATCGCCCACGAGATCGCGGGCGCACCAGATGGCGTGGCCCAGCCCCTTCGGCGCCTGCTGACGCACGAAGCTGCAGGTCCCCGCCTCGGGACGAAGCGTGTTCAAGGTCTCCAGGAGCGCCGTCTTGTTCTTCTGCGCCAGCGCATCTTCAAGCTCATAGGCGTGATCGAAATAGTCCTCGATCGCGCCCTTGTTGCGCCCGGTGATGAAGATGAAGTGTTCGATTCCGGCGGCCAGCGCCTCGTCGACGACATATTGCAGGGCCGGACGGTCATAGACCGGCAGCATTTCCTTCGGAATGACCTTGGTCGCCGGGAGCACGCGCGTCCCAAACCCTGCGACCGGAATGACTGCTTTGCGAACGGCGCCCGACATCATTTGCCCCCTGAGCATGATCCGCATGGTTGATAGCTTCTGAACCGTCTCGCCGCAATGTCTGCACGAGCGCGATTACTCAACCGTCACGGACTTCGCCAGATTCCGCGGTTGGTCCACATCGGTGCCTTTGAGTGAAGCCGTGTGATAGGCCAGAAGCTGGATCGGCGCCGCCGCCACGATGGGGCGGATGAATTCGGGACATTCGGGCATGGTGACGATGTGCTCGGCCGTGTCCACGGCCAGTGCAGCGCCCTGCTCATCCGTAATCAGAATGATCTCGGCGCCACGGGCGGCGACTTCCTGCATGTTCGACAACGTCTTCTCGAACAGCGCGTCATGCGGTGCGGCGACCACCACCGGCGTCCCCTCCTCGATCAGCGCGATCGGGCCATGTTTGAGCTCTCCTGCGGCGTAGCCTTCGGCGTGGATGTAGCTGATTTCCTTGAGCTTCAGAGCGCCTTCCATGGCCAGCGGATGATAGACTCCGCGGCCCAGATACAGCACGTCCCGCGCCTGGGTCAGCCGCTGGGCGATCTTCTCGATCTGCGGCTCAACCCCGAGAGCGGCATTGATCAGGCGCGGCGTTTCCAGGAGCGCCGTGACGAAGCGCGCTTCATCCGCTTCGGTGAGAACGCCCCGGGCGCGACCGGCGCCGATCGCGAGAGAGGCGATGGCGGTCAACTGGGCCGTGAAGGCCTTGGTCGAGGCCACCCCGATTTCGGGTCCGGCCTGGGTCTGGGCGATGGCGTCCGCCTCGCGGGCAATGGAGGATTCGGCCACATTGACCACGGCCAGCGTCTTTGCGCCCGCCTGCTTGCAATAGCGCAAAGCGGCGAGCGTATCAGCGGTCTCGCCCGACTGGGAGATGAACAGCGCCGCATCCTTCGGGCCGATCACCGGATCGCGATAACGGAACTCGGAGGCCACATCGATCTCGACAGACAGCCGGGCATGCTTCTCGAACCAGTACTTGCCAATCGCGGCGGCGTAGAACGCCGTGCCGCAGGCCGTACCCAGAAGACGGTTGATCGCTTTCCAGTCCAGAAGCCCGTCGGTGGTGAAACGGCCGGCGTCCACATCCACATAGCGCGACAGGGTGTGAGCGATCGCGTCCGGCTGTTCATGGATCTCCTTTTCCATGAAGTGCCGGTACTCGCCCTTGTCCGCAAAGCCGGCGACAGCGCGGGAAACATGCACTTCGCGATTGGCGGGGCGTTGCTGGGCGTCAAGGATGCGGACATCGCCCGCGGTGACGATGGCCCGGTCACCTTCCTCAAGATAGATCACCTTGTTGGTCCAGCCTGCGAGCGCCAGGGAGTCAGACCCGACATAGCCCTCGGTCTCGCCCAGCCCCACAACCAGCGGACAGCCCGAGCGCGCCACGTAAAGCGCATCCGGATCCTCGACATTCAGAGCGGCCAACGCATAGGCCCCGCGCAAGCGGTCCACGGCGGCATGAAACGCGCCCGCCATGTCGAGACCGCGCTTCAGGCCCGCGGCGATCAGATGCGCGATCACTTCCGAGTCGGTCGGGGTTGAACAGGCAAAGCCGGCCGCCTTCAGCTCTTCGCGCAATTCGGCATAGTTCTCGATGATGCCGTTGTGAACGATCGCGACCGGGCCTGAGGCATGGGGGTGGGCGTTCTCCAGCGTCGGCGCGCCATGGGTCGCCCACCGGGTATGGCCGATCCCGACAGCGCCATCGGCCGGGTCGCTGGCGATCGCCTGGTCCAGACCTGAAATCTTGCCCGGCGCACGGCGCCGCTCCAGTACGCCCTCCGGCGTGATCACCGCAACGCCGGCAGAGTCATAGCCGCGATATTCAAGCCGCCGCAGCCCTTCCACCAGGCGCTCTGTTACCGTGGTCGATCCGACGATGCCGACAATGCCGCACATGAGCTGCTCCTGACTCCAAACCGGGCCCTGCCGCCTTCGATAGCCATAGCGGCCCGACCTGGCCATCGCCCCACACGCCTTAATGGCGTGAAAGGCTTCAACAATTACTGCGGCAGATTTCAGGCGCCGGAAACCCTATCGCCCCACGCTGATATAATTGAAGCCGCGGCCCTTCATGTCTGCGGGGTCGTAGATATTGCGCAGGTCCACGAGGATGGAGCCCTTCATGGACTCCTTCACACGATCGAGATCCAGCGCGCGGAACTCGTTCCATTCGGTGATGATCACCAGAACGTCCGCATCCTCCGCACACAGATAGGCGCCCGAGGTCATCTCCACATCGCTCAGAAGCTTCTCCGCCTCCAGCGCGCCGGCCGGGTCATACGCCTTGATCCTCGCCCCCGCCTTCTGAAGCGCGGGAATGATGTCGAGCGAGGGCGCATCGCGCATGTCGTCGGTATTGGGCTTGAAGGTCAGCCCCAGCACCGCCACCGTCTTGCCCGACACATCGCCGTCGCACGCCTTGATGACCTTGTCCGCCATCGCCGCCTTGCGCTTGTCATTGATGTCGACCACCGTCTCCACCAGACGCACCGGGCTGTCATGCTCCTGCGCCGTGCGCGTCAGCGCCAGCGTGTCTTTCGGGAAGCACGACCCGCCATAGCCGGGACCGGCGTGCAGGAACTTGTTCCCGATCCGGTTGTCCAGGCCGATCCCCTTGGCCACCTGCTGCACGTCCGCGCCCACCGCCTCGCACAGATCCGCCATCTCGTTGATGAAGGTGATCTTCATCGCCAGGAACGCGTTCGCCGCGTACTTGATCAGCTCCGACGTGCGCCGCGCCGTGAACACGATCGGGGTCTCGTTGAGAAACAGCGGACGATAGAGCTCGCGCATCACCTCGCGCGCGGTGTCGTTCTCAACGCCCACGACGACACGGTCAGGCCGCTTGAAGTCCTCGATCGCCGCGCCCTCGCGCAGGAATTCGGGATTGGACACCACCGCGAACTGCGCATCCGGACGGGTCTTGCGGATCACCGCCTCAACCTCGTCGCCCGTCCCGACCGGCACGGTGGACTTGGTCACCACAACCGTGAACCCGTCCATGGAGCGCGCGATCTCTTCAGCCGCCGCGTACACATAGCTCAGATCCGCATGACCATCGCCCCGCCGCGACGGCGTGCCCACCGCGATGAACACCACATCCGCCGCCTTCACCGCATCGGTCAGATCCGTCTCGAAATCCAGCCGACCCTCGCGCACATTGCGCTCGATCAGAAGATCAAGGCCCGGCTCGTAAATCGGAACCCCGCCCGAGCGAAGCTGATCGATCTTCTCCGAATTCTTGTCGATGCAGGTCACATGGTGACCAAAATCAGCAAAACACGCCCCCGAAACCAGACCCACATA
>MDSZ01179210.1_pt1 | contig 16838 bp, 12 predicted proteins | sample 811201 | NCBI WGS metagenome assembly MDSZ01 (sample SAMN05326647, study PRJNA326480) | marine metagenome | isolation source: seawater | place: Indian Ocean: North | collected 2010
AAATAAATTTTCAAATTTAGTAAAGCAAAAAGTAATAGATGCCGGTTTTATCAGTGGTGCGCTGAGGTTTTTAGAAAAAAATTTTAATATACTGGATTTACATTTATCCTCTGCAACTCCCCATGAAGAATTAATAGAAATTCTAATAAAAAAAAATATTTTTAAATATTTCAAATCTGTTGCCGGTTCGCCGAAAACTAAGGAATCTCATATTAACGAGCTTCTTTCTAATGAAAAATTTCACAAGGAAAGAGTTGTTTATGTAGGAGACTCACAAAATGACATGAATGCTGCTAGAAAAACCGGTATTCATTTTATTGGTATAGGAAAAAATAACTTCAAAGAAGACGCACTAGTTATTAACAATTTAGAAGGTCTCGAAAAAGCTTTAAATTCCCTATAAAACATATGCAATCCGTAAATTCAAAAGCATTATTTTGGTCAGTTTTAAATAATATTTCAAAACTAGTTTCAACGTTTGTTGCGCCCATTATATTAGCTAGGATATTGGGCCCTGAATCTTTTGGAATTATTGCGATGGCGTTTGTTTTAGTGGGATTAAGTCAAATTTTTATAGATTTCGGCTCTACAGATGCAATTGTAAAATCCAAAAATATTACAAAAAAATTTTTGTCATCTCTTTTTTGGTTTAATTTATTAATCTGTATTTTAGTTTTTCTATTTTTAATACTATTAACTCCTTTTGTAGCAAATTTTTTTCAAAGAGATCAACTGCAAATTATTATTCCGCTTTTGTCATTAAGTATGTTCTTTCAGGTAGTTAGCATAGTCCCAACAAGTATTTTTAGAAGACAAAAAGACTTTAAATCTATTACTTTATGTGACGTAAATTCAAGAATTTTTTCAACAATATTTGCCATTTCTACCGCTCTATATGATTTTGGAGTTTATTCCTTGGTAGTTCTAAGCGTCAGTCAATCTATTATTTATTGTATTTTAATTAATTTTTATTCAAAAAATTACTTGCGCGCTTATTTTTCCTTTCGCTATATAAGATTGGTATTTTCTTTCACCGCCACAATGTTTTACATTAAAGTTATTAACCATTTTGAAAGACAATCAGATAGATTTTTCATCGGTCCTTCTTATGGTGATGCGATTTTAGGAATCTTTTCAAGAGGTCAAGCTTTTCAAAAATCTTTGCAAAGATTTATCAATGGTTCTTTTAATCCAGTTCTTTTTAGTGTAATTACCAGAGAAAATTCAAACATATTTCTAAAATCCTCACTTGAGAAAAGCTATCAGGGCTTTTTTTTGATAATGTTTCCTCTTTTCTTATACTTTTTTTTCTTTTCAAGAGACTTAGTTTTATTTCTGTTTGGTAATGAATGGATATTTATGTCTGAACTTCTTCCTTATTTTTCTATTTTGTTTTTAATAAGACCTTTTCAAAAAATTAATCAAGAAATTATTAAAGCCAAAGGAAATGTTTATTTTTTAGGATTATGTTTTACCTTTCTAACACCGCTTTTAGTAGCATGCTATTACTTTATGCCAAGTGATCTAGGAATTTTTGGCTATATATATGCTTACGTATTTGTAAGTGTTTTATTATTTGTTTTTAGCTCAATTTATTTGACAAATTTAGCTAAGATGAACTTATATTTTTTTCCGAAAATATTTTTGACTTTTTTGCCAAGAATTATTTTTTTAGTAACAACGACTTTGATTTTGAGAAATTATATTTTGACTAATGATTTTTACTTTCTAAACCTTTCTGTCTTTGGATTATTTTTGATACTTGCAATGATAATAATGCAAAAACTTCATTTTATGGAAGTACACGAAAACTTTAAAACATTAATGATTCAAAATTTAAAATCTTTAAAAATTAAACTGAGTTAATTTGATTGTCGGTCTTTTTGCTATTAAATTGAACAATAAATAAGACTGTTCTTGTGTCGCAGCTATAAAAATGTTGTAAATGAATATCTGGATTTTTTTCTAACCATTCATTGGCTGCACCTTGAACTCCCTCTTTCGAATTGCCTCCATTTCTAAACCAGTCATCAAAAATTAGAACTGAACCATTTTTTAAGAAAGGTTTAATAAAATTAAGAGAATCCAATGCAGGTTCTTTTAAGTCGCAGTCAATATATGCGATAGCTATTTCTTTCAAAGAAAGTTTGTTAGCAGTTTCACTAGATAGAGAGTCATTAAACCATCCTTTTGTTGTCGTTACTCTAGACATATCTAGGTTAGCTTCTTTCAGCCTTTCAATAAATAGAGCTTCTTCAGCTTTGTAATTTCCTTCAAAATACTGAATTGGCTTATTTTCGGAATCTGATGCTGGAAGCCCTTCAAAACTGTCAAATGCATGATAACGCATTTTTTTAAATATATTTTCTACAACAATATCGCTTTTTCCTACTGTGCTGTTAGGCGCATAAAACATTTCGCTGTAATCTTCTATTTGGTTGTAAGCTTCAATAAAACTATTTCCCTTCCAGACACCAAATTCAAGATAATCCCCTTTAACTTGATTTTTAACAACATAAGCAGCAGCCCACCTAAAAGCATTAGTTTCATGCCAAATTTTTCTTTTAAGATATCCATCTAATACTGAAGGGTCTATAAATATTTTTGTAAAGATTTTTCTAAAAGGGTTTAAAAACTTTTTTACGAGATTCATATCACTAAATTTGTTTAAGTTATTAAAAGTATTTAATATTATAAGTGTTTAAACACATAAATGAGTCTTTTGTGATCTTCACATTAGTGTCTTATTCAATTCATGAGAAATAGAACTAAGATTTTTAACAGTTTTATAAATTTTCTATTAAACCTTCTGTTAATTAAAAAAAATTCATGGAGACGTGAAAAATATTTTTATTTGTTTTCTAGTTTAATTTTAATTCCTTTTAATGCTTTTAGAGGAAAGAAAAGATTAGTTCATGAGGTAGAGAGACAGTATGATTTGATAAGCGGATCTTATATTAGTGAAAACTATTACAAAGCAAAAGACAGATTTTGTATAGCTAATGGAAAAGTAGAATACCTCTCAAGTATTGAGAATATGAAGCTTATTCGAAAAGAGTGTAATGAGGTGCTTAAAAGATTTTCTTTTAGTTCTATTTTAGAAGTGGGAGCGGGAGAATTAACTACATTGGAAAGCATTTATTCTGAAAATGATCATATAACGGAAATGTATGGTATAGATTTATCTCTTAATAGATTGTTTTATGGTTTGCAAGAATTTAAAAAGAGGCATGAATTAATTCCAAAAGTTTCCAAATCAAATGCAACTGAGTTGCCTTTTCAGGATTCAAGTTTCGATTTAGTTTATTCCAGACATGCTCTAGAACAGATGCAAGACATTTTTAAAACTGCGCTTTCTGAAATGATTCGTGTATCTAGGAAATATATAGTTCTTTTTGAACCATCTTTCGAGAAAGGTAACCTTACCCAAAAGTTAAAAATGATAAGAAATAATTATTTCATTGGATTAGACAAATTTTTAAAAACTAGAAAAGATATTTCAATTCTTGATTCTTTTTTAATGAAAAATAGTGCAAATCCTTTGAATAGAACAGCATGTTACATTTTGAAAAAAAAAGATTCTAATCAAATTTTAAGAAAATTTAGAGGTTTTGTTTGTCCAGCAACTAATGATTTTCTTCAAAAGAAAAATGGATACTATTATTCAAAAAAATCTAATTTGGCATATCCAATTATTGGGGGTGTGCCAATTCTAGATTTGAAACACAGCATTTATTTCGATTATGAAAATAAAGAAACTACCTGATAAAAATAATGTTCTATGACGATAAAGTTAAATTAATTGCAGAAATTGGCGGCAATCATGAGGGAAACTTTAACTACGCAGTTGATTTAGCTCATTTGGCAATTGAGTCGGGGGTAGATTCCATTAAATTTCAAATTTACTCCGGCAATTCTCTTGTTAATGAAAAAGTAGATCCAAAAAGAAAAGAACATTTTGATAAATTTTCACTTTCTTCAGATCAATTTAAAGAATTAGCAAATATATGTTTAAAAAATAAGGTAGATTTCAGCGCTTCCATTTGGAATGAGGCTCAATTAAATGAATTTGATGAATATTTATCTTTTTTTAAAATTGGATCTGGAGATTTAACAGCATTTCCATTAATAAAAAGTCATTGCGAAAAGGGCAAACCAATCGTCATATCTACTGGCTTATCATCGATGGAAGAAGTAATAGAAACAGTAGATTTTATTTGTGAATGCAATCCTATTTATAAAGACAAGAAGATGCTTTGTATCATGCAATGTACTAGTTCATACCCTGCGCCTGATAACGAATTAAATTTAGCTGTTATTCAAAATTATATAAAATATTTTAACTATCCCATTGGATTTTCTTCACATTCTTCAAATCCTCTTGCTTTGGAATATGCAGTTGCCTTAGGCGCAAGAGCGTTAGAGTTTCATTTTACTGATTCAAGACAAGGAAAAGAGTTTAGAGATCATAAAGTTTCCTTAACAAAGTCAGATGTTTTAAATTTAAAAGAAAGAATACCTTTTATACTGGACTGCTTAGGATCAAATAGAAAAAATCCAACCTATTCAGAGATAGAATCTAAGAATGTAACTTCTTTTCGTAGAGGAGCTTATCCTTCAAAAAATATCAAAAAAGGTAAAGAAGTTTCTATGGAAGATTTTATTTTTCTTCGTCCTTACGTTGGACTATGTCCTAAAAAAATCTATAAAGTTTTGGGGAAAAAAACTAAAAGAAATTTGAAATATCTCGAACCTATCGTTTTAGAAGATTTTGAATAAAAATATTTATACACTCAATACAAATAAAGAGATTCTTTCATTTGTAAATGGCATAGAAGGAAAGTTATCAAAAGATGATGCTTTTTTTTATAAGACTGATTTTTGGCCGGTCATCAGACTTCAACTGATATTTAAAATAATTCAAGGCAACCAAAAAAAAATTGACCAAGAAAAAAGAACTCTATTTCTAGAAACTCTTTTAAATAGGCCCAAAATAAAAAAGCCAATTGAAAAGGTAAATCAACTTTTCATAACTCATAAAAATTATTTAATCGATATTAACGGAGAAAATTACGATCGTGTAATGGAGAAGATCATAAGAGATGTTTCTTCGCCATTAATCCTAGATTTATCTGATAATTCTTTAAAAACAAATAATAATGAATCATCTTTTTCTAATATTTCAATACAAATTTTCTTTGCAAAAATTTTAGGATTTTTACTTGGTAATTTTCTTCATATATTTCAAAAGAAAAAACTTAAAACATTAGAGAGACTGATGTGCATAGATTCTAATTATAAAAATCCAATAATTAATTCGAATTCAATTGCAATAAGAGTTTCCTATATTTGGGTTCTTTCTAAATACATAACTTATTTTTTAAAAAAATTTAAAATTGATAATGTTTACCAAGGGATGTACTACGATAATTTTGGTCTTGCTACTAGTTTGGCCTCTCATAAGGAAAAAATTACAAATAATTGTGTTCAACATGGAGGACAATCCAAAAATAACCCTGTATTTGGTTCATGGAAAATTTTAACAAAGGAAGGATCAGAATTTCTTCCAGATAATTTTTTATGTTGGGATATTGAATCTTCAAAAAGTATAGAAAGTTGGGTAAATCTTTCTAATAAACATAAAACAAGAATTATTGGATATGGTTGGATCGACCTTTGGAATGAAGAACTTAAGAAAAATCATATTTTTTTAGATCAAAAAACAATTCCTAATATTTTGATTACCTTACAACCTTCAATAGAATTAAAAAAATCTTTTTTATATGGATTCATAAAAAAATCTAATTTAGAAGTAAACTGGATTATAAGAGTTCACCCAAGGCAAGAATCGCCAGAATTTATTAATTATTTAGAAGAACACTTTGAAGATTATGAGAATGTCTATATAAAGTCCAGTAAAGATCTTTTACCTGCCTTAATGGTCAGATCTAAATTGCACATAACACACTTTTCGTCATCGATTTATGAAGCTATTTTTTGTAATGTAAAATCCGTGATTATTGATAAGAGAGGATTGGATTATTTTTATGACCTAATAGAGAATAATCTCTTGCATTATGTAGATAATGAACAAGATCTAAAAAATTTAATAATAAAAATGTTAGATGATGAAAACAAATAGCATTAAAACAATTGCAGAGATCGCCAATGCCCACGAAGGCGACCTTGAAGAGGCTTTAGCACTATTTCGTAGTTCTAAAGTCTCAGGAGCTTACGCAATTAAATTTCAAATCTATAGCGCTGATGAGTTAATGGTAAGTTCTCATAAACGATATGATCATTTTAAGAGACAATCATTCACTAAAAAAGAATGGTCAAAATTATTTAATTTAATTGATAGAAAAAATGTAGAGGTTTATGCTGATGTTTTTGGATTAGATTCCTTAAGGATAGCGACTTTAAACAAAGTTGATGGTATAAAAATACATTCTTCAGACTTAGGTAATCACCATATGCTTTCAGCAATTAAAAATTTTTCGGGTAAAGTTTTTGTATCTGCGGGAGGAAGTACGGCACCCGAAATTGTAAAATTTGTTAACCCAATTATCAAAGCTGGTAATGCAAAAGAGATTATTTTAATGCATGGCTTTCAAACTTATCCTACTCCTCACGAAGATTCCAACTTAAATAAAATTAACTTTTTCAAGGAAATTTTTAGAGATAATGTTAGTTATGGTTATATGGATCACATTGATGCAGATCTGGAATTATCTTCTTGGATACCATTTTCTTTGATTTTCTCTGGTATAGACTATATTGAAAAACATATTACACATGATAGATCAAAAAAAGGCACAGATTATTTTTCTTCATTTGAGCCTTATGAGTTTTCTAAATTTGTATCTTCTATCCAACAAATAGAAGCTTCTTTTGGATCAGATGAAAAATTTTTTTCGAATTCTGAGCTTACTTATCGAAAACAGGCAAAAAAGGTATACGTTTGGTCAAAAAATCTAAAATCTGGATCAGTTATATTAGAAAATGATATCGTAATGAAAAGAGCGGAAACATCTATTCCATCTTTAAATTATGAAGAAATTATTGGAAAAAATTTAATAGAAGACGTCAATAAAGAACAACAAATTACAAAAAAAAAATTTAGCGCAAACCGTACTAGCTATAGTAGTAGTAAGAACAAGTTCTTCAAGACTTCCAGGAAAGGCACTTAAAAAGATAGCAGGCGAAGAAACAATAATCCATCTACTCAAAAGACTTGAATTAAGTCGCTCTAGAGGATTTATAGATGAATTAGTTGTATGCACTACTATATCTGAAACAGACAATGAACTTGCAAAATTGGTATCTGAATTAGGTTATAAATTATATAGGGGCCCAGAGGAAAACGTTTTAAGCCGAATGATGATCGCGATTGATGACAATCCTCAACACGAAATTATTTTAAGAATTACAGGAGACGATATTTTAATAGATCCAGATTATTTGATGGAGACTGTAAATAACTTCAAGATTAATAATTCTGATTATACTGATGCTAAAAATTTACCAAGCGGAACAGAAGTTGAAGTTTTTAGTAAAAACGTTCTTTCTTTTATTAATGACAATTTTGTTGATACTTCAGGGTCTGAATATCTTACGAATTACTATAAAGAAATAGAGGAGCATTTTAGATCCTCTTCTTTAAAAGTTTCAGAAAATTACTCTAATTTAAGACTTACTTTAGATAATGAAAAAGATTTCCATGTGATTTCTAATCTTCTAGAGCATTTCGATAAAGTTGGAAAAAAATATAATTACAATCTAAATGATATAAATAATTACTTTTTAAGTAATCCGAATGTTTTAAAAATAAATTCAAAAGTAAAACAAAAAAATATACCTTCAAGATTTAACACAAAAGTAGACTGGAAATCTTATACTAATGATCCTTTGATAACTGTTTACATAACTTGTCATAATTATGAGGATTATGTAGAAAAAGCAATACAATCGGTCCTGAATCAAAATTTTAGTGATTACGAGTTAATTATTATTGATGATGGATCATCAGATAGTTCTAGAGAAAAAATCAGTAAGTTCAGATCACATCCAAAAGTTAAAATAATTTTTCAAGAAAATTTAGGTTTAAATAAAACTAATAACGTTGCAATAAATGTTTCAAAAGGAAAATTTATAATGAGATTAGATGCTGATGATTTTCTAGATAAAAATGCATTACATTTAATGTCAAAAAAATTATTGGATGATGAGGAGCTTGCTCTTGTTTTTCCAGATTATTTTATGATTGATAGTCATGGAGAAATTTTAAGTCAAGAAAAAAGGCATGACTTTGATGAAGTAAAAATGAAAGATCAACCCGCGCATGGGGCTTGTACAATGTTTAGAAAAAGTATTTTAGAAAAAGTAAATAATTATTCCGAAGAATATGATTGTCAAGATGGTTATGAAATATGGACAAAGATAGCTGAAAATCACAAGGTTTCTAATATAAACCTTCCTTTGTTTTACTATAGACAGCATCAAAAGAATTTAACAAAAAACGAGGAAAGAATTTTATCAACTAGGTCCAGAATTCTATCCTCTAAATCTGGCATATCTAAGAAAAAAAATATATTAGCTATAGTCCCAATAAGAAGAGAAAATCTTTGTCTTGCATTGACACCTTTTAATAAAACCACTCTTTTAGATTTAACAATGCAGAAACTTCAAAATTCGAAAAGAATTCAAAAAATTATAGTTTCTTCAAATGATGAAAGAATTAAAATTCACTGTCAAAAAAGAAATTATAGATTTCACTTCAGAAGCGATATTCTATCCGAAATTAATTCTCCCATAGAAGACACAATAAATAATATTTTATTGGAAGAGAAAGATATTTCAAAAAATATTGATTTTATTTCGTTGATCAATTACGAGTATCCTTTTTTGGATATCAGGAATATAGAAAATTCAATAGATATTTTACAAGTTTACAATGCAAATTCTTCTATGAGCGTTGTAGCGTCTGAATCAAATTTTTTTAATCATGATGGAAATGGATTAGTACCTCTTAATAGAAATAAATCTCTGAGGCTTGAAAGGGAAAGGCTTTATGAAGAAACAGGAGGAATACATAGTGTAAGTCTGTCTTGGTATAAAAAAAATAAAAGCCTGCATTCTAAAAAGGTAAGCCATTTAATAATTGATGAAAGGGCTTCAAGAAAGATTAAAAATTTAGAAGATCTAAAAATGTTTGAAACATTGTTTGGGAAAACTGAATGATTCTACAAATTTTTTTTGCTTTTTCTTTAATTTATTTTCTTTTTAGAAATCAAATAGATTTTTTATTATTATGTTTTTTAGCAGCCTCTTTATATTCTTGGCAAATAATTTATGGAACCATATGGGTACCTCCATATATTTTTGAAGCATCATATCAATCTAAGATAATTATCTTAATTGTTTTAGTTAACATTTTAGCTTTTACTTTCCTAAACGATCTCATATTGAAGGATAAAAAAAATAAACCATATGATAGAGAGAAAGAAAATGATGAATTAAATTTTTATTTGATTCTAATGTATATATCTTATTTCGCTTGTTTGGTTACAGTTGCAAATACAGGTGTAGAACTTTTTAGCTTAGGGAAAAAAGAAATTGTAAGCGCGAGCGGATTGCCTTTTTTCTTTTTGATTTACTATCCAGCAGGAATGGCTTGCTTATTTTTTGTCACTAGCAAAAGATATAAGCATGCATTCTTTGCGTTCTTGCCCTTATTATTTTACGTTTTCATAGGTTTTAGAGCTGCGGCTGTAATTACTTTCATAACAGGATTTTTTATTTATTACCACAATCAAAAAATATTTAACTTACAACTTTATAAGCCAATTTTAATTTTAGCCTCAATTTTTTCTTTCTTTGTAATTTATAAATTCTCCTATATTGGATTAAAACTTGGAGATTTATCTTTGTTAGCAGAAATCATTGAAAAAGATCCGAGATTTTCTAATTATTTAGAATTTCTAGCTTACGCTTATTTTTCTGTCGAATTTGGGCAAGCAGCCAGTAATCTCTCAATTTCTGCTTCATTAGATCTAAATGAAGAATTTTCATTTAGAAATTCTTTTTTTGGATCTATACCGTTTATAGACTTTATTACAGGAATTGGGGAGGAAGAATCGAGATTTTCTACTGTAATTGAAAAACACGCAAATCCAGGTTTTTCTTATGGTTTGGGAAGTTCCATTTGGGGGGAGTTTTATCAAGCAGGAGGATATGGAGCAGTAGGAATCTTTAGTATTTTGGTTTCTTTTGTAATTTTTCAATTTAATTTGGCTTTTATGAGATCAAAAGAAAGATTCACTATATTCGCTTTTTATATAGGATTTTTAGCTTTTTACATTCATAGAAATGACTTTGTTTTAGTAGTAGGCCACCTAAAAAATATCATTTTTTTAACACTTATAGGTGTAATCGCTTTATGGACAATAAAAAATAAAATTTCTTTGCACCCATTTTCAAAATCAAAAACTTAGTGTTTATTTTCGCTGAAAAATTATTTGAAAAAGCAGGCGGGCCAAACGTTAGTATTCCTCAATTTTCAAAATCACTTTCTAAAAAGGGCGTTGATAATGTTATTTTTTGTAAATCCGAAAGATTAGACAAAGAATTTAGAAAAAATGAAGTTGTAAATGTTATTTCTTACAAAGGCTTATCGGACTTAATTAAAAGTTTTATTGAGTTGAAAAATAAGACGTTAAAAAGAAATAGAATATTACACATAAATTTTTTGTGGCAACCAGAGTTATTATTAATTTGTCTTTTAGGCTTTATTTACAATTTCAAGGTAATTATAAATTCTAGAGGTATGCTTAATAAAGAGGCTTTTACTTCAGGAAGCAAGCTAAAGTATCCGATATTTCACTTTTTCGTTCGTCCAATTTTTTTATTGGTAGTAGATTATTTTCAATGTTCATCTTCCGAGGAAATCGATGCGATCAAAAAATACTTTCCTAGAAAAAAAAATTTTTTAAATATTTTAGGTTATAAAAGAATAAAAAATATTAGTAAAAACGATTCTAAACAAAAGTATTTAACAAGAACCATCGTCTCTATTTCTAGAATAGACGACCATAAGAACTTAGATATTCTTATTGACCAATTCATAAAATCTAATCTTGGTAGAAATGGATGGAAGTTGAAGATATTTGGCGCAAATGATTTATCTGAATATAAAAAATATACTGATTTATTCTGTGAAAATATCTTGGATAAAAATAAAATTTACCTAAATCTTTTTGTTTCTGAAAAAGAAAAAATAAAGATATTGCAAAATTCATCTTTCTTCGTTTCTGCTTCAAAATCAGAAAGCTTTGGTCTATCGATCGCTGAATCTTTGGACATTGAAACCCCCATAATAATTAGAAACAACACAATCTGGGAGAAATATATTTCATTGAATTGCGGGTATTCCTTTAAAGATAATGGGCTTGGGAGCATATTTGAAAAGCTAGATAACTTAAATTATGAAACATATTCTAGTCTTCATTCAAACATCAAAAAACACTTCAACCCCCTCAGTTGGGAAAAGCATGTTGAAATTTTTTTAAACGAAGTAAATTATTGAATATGAGATTATTAATTTTTGGAGGAAATGGCTTCATAGGAAAAAATCTATCAAAGGAGATTTCTAGATCTCACGAAATTATTTCTACAGACATAAATTTTTCTCAGCTAAATAAAATAAAAAAATTAGATATTTTGGATAAAGAAGGTGTATTTAAATTAATCGAGAAGTTTGATCCAGATGTAATAATTAATCTTGCAGCAAAAACAGATATCGATAGTAAAAACTTGAAAGATTATAGCGTCAATTGGCAAGGTCCTTTAAACATATGTAACAGCATCATTGAATTAAACCGTAAAATTTTCTTTATTCACTTTTCATCTATGTTAGTTTGTAGAATGGGACATACACCAAAAAACATGAATGAATTTTTTCCTGATACCGCTTATGGAAAATCAAAAGTAAAAGCTGAGGAAAGTCTTAAAAAATTTAAAAATTACTTTCCAATTTTAATTTTGAGACCTACAACAGTATGGGGCAAAGATGCAGGAAAACCTTATTCAACATTCATTAAATTAGTTTCAAGATTTGGTTGGTTAAAATTATCATTTTTCAATTCAAAAAGAGATTTTTGTCATATTGATAATTTAGCCTCTTTGATTACAAGAATAATTGATATAAAAAATAATCTGGAAAATGATTATTTCAAAAAATTTTATATTTCTGATAGAAAAAAACAATCTGTAAACGACTTAGCTTTTCGTATATCTGAGGAGCATAATTCTTTTTTTATATCTTTGCCATTCTTAGATTTTCTAATAAAAATTTTCTTACATTTTTTAGCTTTAATTGGAGATTTATTAGGATTTTTCGGATTTAAATTCTTTATTAATTCTAGAAGAATTAGAAACATGAAAACAAACACAAATTTGCCGGTTAAAGATTTGTTTGAAGAGCTGAATAAAATTGAAAATAAATAAAAGAAGACTTGTATTCCGAAAATTTAACTCATGTTTTTTGTTAGAAAATGAACTTTCGCTTCTAGTGAGTAAAAGAATTAATTTATCTATTGAAAAAAAAGGTTATGCCAGTATAGCCCTTTCGGGTGGAAAAACTCCTCTAAGTCTCTATAAAAAATTATCTAAGAAAGATATTGAATGGAAGAGGACTAATTTGTATTTGGTCGATGAAAGAGCGGTTCATTTAACCAGTAATGATTCTAATCAACACAACATCTTATCTGCTCTTGCAAAAAAAACCTCAGATTTTAGAGAATTTAGGAGCTTTGATTATAAAAAAAAACTTAAAGGTATTATTGAACTGATCAATAGAGATAAAAAATTCAGTTTTCCTTTTAATTTTACATTATTAGGTATGGGAGATGATGGACATTTTGCATCAATTTTTCCTAATTTAGAGGATACAAAATTACTTTTAGATTGTGACAATAAAGATTATATTTCTTACACAAAAACTAATGAGAAAATACCTCATAGATTTACAATGACTTATAAAACAATTTCACAAAGTGAAATGATAGTAATTTATATTAAAGGAGAAAAAAAATTGTCTTTAATTAAAAACATTATTGAAAATGAGGTTTCTCCTAGTCTCTATCCTATAAAGAAAATATTTAATGACTTTAAAAATGAAATGCGTTTGTATTGGTGCAAATAAACAAAATTTTAAGTTTCTTATGATTTGATTTGATTTGATTTGGTTTGAGATGCCTATTTATAATGTGAAATGTCAAAAATTCTTGGTCTTAATGCATTCCATGCTGACGCTGCAGCTTGTCTTATAATAGATGGAGAATTAATATCTGCAGCAGAAGAAGAAAGATTCCTAAGAATAAAACATTGGGCTGGATTTCCATCTGAGTCTATCAAATTCTGTCTTTCTAACAGCGGTCTTTCGTTGTCAGATATTGACTATGTCGCAATAAATTCAGATCCTACTAAAAACTTTTCAAAAAAAATTTCCTATGGACTTAGTTCATCTGGTATAGAGTTTTTATTCAAGAGGTTTAAAAACCCAAAAAAGAATCATAATGTTCATAAACATTTAAAAAAAATAAAAGAACATTTTAGGGCAGAAATTATAAAAATTGAGCATCATCAATGTCATCTTGCGTCAGCGCATATACCCTCAAAATTTGAAGAATCAGTTTCTCTCTCCATAGATGGTTTAGGAGATTTCGTGAGTACTGCTTGGGGAATAGGAAAAAAAAATTCCGTTGAAATGCATGGAAAGATATTTTTCCCCCATTCTTTAGGAATTTTTTATGAAGCATTAACGCACTTTCTTGGTTTCAAAAACTATGGGGATGAGTATAAAGTTATGGGTCTAGCTCCTTACGGAAAAAACAGTTATGTATCAAAAGTTCAAGAGTTAGTGAATTTAAAAAATGATGGATTATTTGAATTAAATTTAGATTTCTTTTCTCATCAGAAGGGAAATGGACAACATACTTGGAATGATGGAATTCCAACTTCTGGAGATTGTTTTGGAGAAAAAATGAAAGATTTACTAGGTCCTCCAAGAAAAATAAATGAAGAACTTAAACAATATCATATGGATATAGCTTTTGCCGTCCAGCAAACTTATGAACAAGCTTTTTATCATATTTTGAATCATCTTCACGACAAATATAAAATAGATAATCTTACTCTATCAGGCGGCTGCGGAAACAATTCAGTTGCTAATGGTAAAATTTTTAGAAAAACTCCCTTTAAAAAAGCTTATGTGGCGGCTTCTTCCGGAGATGCTGGTGGAGCAATTGGTTCGGCTTTAGAGCTTGCATCTACACTTGGAGAATTAAAAGAAGACTTTACAATGCAGCATGCTTATTTAGGACCATCGTATGACAACAAAAGCATTCAAGATCTTCTTTTAGAGAGACAGGACGACCTAAATGAAAATTTTAAAATCATCTCAAATTACAATGAAGATGACTTGATAAATTACACCGCTAAAGCTATCTCAGAAGGAAAAGTTGTTGGTTGGTTTCAAGGTAAAATGGAATGGGGCCCAAGAGCCTTGGGAAATAGATCGATATTGGGAGATCCAAGAAGGGAAGATATGAAAGATATTTTGAATTTAAAGATCAAAAGAAGAGAATCATTTAGACCTTTTGCTCCTTCAATTTTAAGAAATAAGGTAAATGAGTGGTTTGAAGAAGATGATGAAGTACCTTTTATGATGAAAGTATTTCAAATAAAAAAAGAAAAAAGAGAATTAATTCCTGCAGTCACACACATTGATGGATCAGGAAGATTGCAAACAGTAGATAAAAATAATAAAAAATACTTTAAGCTCATAGAGGCGTTTTATGATTTGACAGGCGTTCCTATTGTTTTAAATACTTCTTTCAATGAGAACGAACCAGTGGTTTGTAATCCGGAGGAGGCCTTGAATTGTTTTTTGAGAACGAAAATGGATATCCTAGTTTTGGAAGAAACAATAATTAAAAGAAAAAAATAGTGAAAAAAGCTTTAATAATTGGAATCACTGGTCAAGATGGCTCTTATTTAGCAGAATTCTTATTAAATAAAGGATATGAAGTTCATGGGATAAAAAGAAGATCTTCTTCGCTTAATACGCAACGAATTGATCATATTTATGAAGATCCTCACAAAAGGAATAAAAAATTAATTCTTCACTACGGAGATTTGACAGATTCTTCAAATTTGACGAGAGTAATAAAGGAGGTTCTACCTGACGAGGTATATAATTTAGGAGCCCAAAGTCATGTTGCTGTAAGTTTTGAATCCCCCGAGTACACTGCACAAGTAGACGCAATTGGCACCCTGAGGTTACTTGAATCTATTAGACTGCTTGATTTAAAGAATAAAATAAAATTTTACCAAGCTTCAAGCTCAGAACTTTACGGAGATGTTAGAGAGACACCACAAAACGAGCTAACACCGTTTTATCCAAAATCTCCTTATGGAGTGGCTAAATTGTATGCACATTGGATAGTTATAAATTACAGAGAGTCTTACGACATGTTTTGCTGTAATGGTATTCTATTCAATCATGAATCTCCAAGGAGGGGTGAGACTTTTGTAACTAGAAAAGTAACAAGAGGACTCACAAGAATATATCTTGGTTTAGATTCTTGTCTTTATATTGGAAATTTAGATTCTTTAAGAGATTGGGGGCATGCAAAAGATTATGTGGAAATGCAGTGGCTAATGTTACAACAAAAAGTTCCCGAAGATTTTGTAATAGCTACAGGAAACCAATATTCTGTAAGACAATTTATCATTTGGTCTGCCAAGGAACTTGGAATTGATATTAGATTTGAAGGCAAAGGAAAAAAGGAAATTGGGATTATTGAAAAAATCAAAACTAATTCAGAGACTAACCTCAAAGAGGGGGATGTAATCATTAGAGTTGACCCTAGATATTTTAGGCCATCTGACGTAGATAATTTGCTTGGAGATTCTACTAAAGCAAAAAAGAAGCTCAATTGGAAACCAAAAATAAGCACAAAAGAAATGTGTAAAGAAATGATTCAAAGTGATTTACTTGAAGCAAGAAAAGCCTTGGTTCTAAAAGAAAAAGGATTTTAAAAAAATTTACCATATGAAAATTCTCGTTGCTGGCAGTAAAGGAATGGTTGGAAGGGCAATAGTCAGACAATTAAAAAAAAAGAAAAAATTTGAAATTATTGAAGCTACTAGAGAAAATTTAAATTTTTTAATTCAAGAAGAAGTTTCAAACTTTTTTTCCGAAAAACAACCAGATATTGTAATTATTGCTGCAGCAAAAGTTGGAGGCATACAGGCAAATAGTAATTTTCCAGCAGAATTTATTTACGAAAATTTAATGATAGAGTGTAATCTTATCCATGAGTCTTTTAAAAATAATGTAAAAAAATTATTATTTTTGGGAAGTTCGTGTATTTACCCTTTAAATTCTCCTCAACCGATGAAAGAATCCCACCTTCTTTCTGGAAAACTGGAACCATCAAACGCTGCCTATGCAATAGCAAAAATTGCAGGAATCAATTTATGCTCTTCCTATAATAAACAATACGATACGGATTTTAGATCAATAATGCCAACCAATCTTTATGGTCCTTTTGACAATTTTGATTTTGAGAATAGTCATGTAATACCAGGATTGATTGCCAAGATACATAGAGCAAAAATAAAAAATGAAGAAAAGGTTACTGTTTGGGGAACTGGAAAGCCTTTAAGAGAATTTTTACATGTAGACGACCTGGCAGAAGCATCTATATTCGCTCTTGAGCTAGATAAAAGTGTTTATAAAGAAAACGTTTTAGAAAATTTTTCTCATATAAATA
>MDSZ01039446.1_pt1 | contig 16837 bp, 17 predicted proteins | sample 811201 | NCBI WGS metagenome assembly MDSZ01 (sample SAMN05326647, study PRJNA326480) | marine metagenome | isolation source: seawater | place: Indian Ocean: North | collected 2010
ACGTCTTCCGGGAGCATTTCTTTTCTTTCTTGCTGAAGCCTAAATTTCGCCCACAAATGACAACACGGATTCCCCTTTTCTTCTTGTCTTCGCATAAAAACCAAACAACGACAACAACAACATTTATTTATTTATTTATTCATTTATTGTTCGCGCGAAGAGAATGAGCGGCGGGAACTCCTTCTCCGACAGAGGAGGAGGACAAGAAGAAGAAGAAGAAGAAGAAGAAGAAGAAGAAATCCTACTGGTGAAAGAGTCCGCGGAGAAGTGCAAAAAGTGCGAACGGAACGTGCTCTCGAACATAGATGTGTTCAACTCGAAATTTTGTCAAACAACGGTCTCCGACAACACAATCGTAGAAGAAGGAGAAGCCGCTTTAGAGCGCGCTCGGAAAACCATCCAGACTTTGAAAGGAATGGTTCAGGATTTAGAATCTGTAGCGAAAGACGCGTTGATGAACGTAGGAATGAACGTGAATAGCAGCAGTAGCAACGACAAAAACGAAGAGAAGATTAGAAACATAGTGCGAGAACGAAAGTTTGCCATGAAAAGAGTCCAAGGCTTATTTCGCGAAGCTCAAGCGAGGAAACAAAGGAGAGATATGGAAGATGAGACGAAAAAGCGAGAGGAGTTGTTGCTTCGCAAACAAAAACGCCGGCAATTGCGGGCGGGAGAACTTCCGGATAGCGAAGAAACATCCATTCAAGCGGCGAAAGACTCCACGGATGCATTGCGCCGAGCGAGACAGATGATGCACCAAGAACTCGAGAAAGGGGAAACGACTCTGATGCAAATGAGCGAGAGTAGTAACACGATGAAAAAAACGGACTTGGAGTACGACACCCAGGCAGGAACGTTGAAAGATGGAACGCAACTCATTCAGACATTGGAAAAGCAGGCAAAGAAGGAGCGGATCATTTTATGGTTCGGCTTTTTCTGTTTCGTGACGGCGTGTTTGCACGTGGTTTTAAAACGGACGCCAGTTTTAGCGCGGTTTCACCCGCGAGTATATTTTTCGAAATCGAGTGATAGTGGTAGTAATCACGAGGAGATTGATATCGACGAGAAAAATAGTCATCGTCAAAGGAGCAGCGATAGCGATAACCAGCAGAATCAGAACGAGAATCTGCCGCCGCCGAGACGCGAAGAGTACGCGTATAAAGCGACGATGAGCAACAAGTATAATCAAAATGATGAGTTGTAATGATACTCATCTAGGAGTGATACTAGTTTTAAATAGTTCACGTAGTGTAGAAGTTTAGTTTTACAACAAAAGTTGGTACGCATACCGAAAATAAAATTCTCTCTATTTTCTCTACTTCTGTTTCGGCGGTGCAGGTCTCGTCCTTCTTCTCGGCGCATTTGCTTCTATGATTTTTTTCTTCCTTTCAGCTTCTTGCGCCGCGTCGAGCTTTTCGTTACTCGCGAACGGATGATTCGCAGGAATTTCCACCGTTTCCAACTCTTTGGCTAAATTTGCGTCGCCCGCTCTCGAGGCTCTTCGTCGTTCTCTCGCAGCCATGATTTGCTGTTCCGTAAGTTCCGGCATATCCACCGTTCTAACTGTTTTCATCATTCCTTTAAAGAACTTCTCCTCGTCCACTTCTCGATTTTCGTCCAACATCCCTCTCTCTTCCAATCGTCCCATCGAACCTCTTTTATTGTTTCTCCCGCCAAAACGCATCTTAACGATCGCCAGAGACGCGAGAACAATCCCAATCGTTCGCTCGTTCCCACTCACCATCGCGTCCACTTTCGCCGGTAATTTCGGTTTTGGGACTTCCACGCCAACGATTGGAATTTTGACCTTGTCCGCTTGCGCTGAAGACAACCCCTCCTTCACTTTTCCCCGTCGTCCTGCTTCGGCCGTAAAAGACCATTTTTTCCCTGTCGATCGGCGTTTCGTCGTCGCGTTTCTATTATTATTACTACTGCTGCTGACATTTCTCCCACCGCGAGGCGGCGGCGGCGCGGAAATGAACGCAGAAGAGGAGAAAGAGAGAAGGGATGGCGATGAATGCGGTATCATTCTTTCTTCGTCGTACTCGTTCCTCTCAGAAAGATGCTGCGCGTCTCCAAAAGCTGCTCTCTTGTCTTTCAGTTTGTGGGGGAAGACAACGAGAGAATTTTTTTGGGGGTGTGTGTTTTTTGGGTGTTTTTTGTTTTGGTAAAAAATCTCCGTGTTGGACCCGACCCCGACAAAAGCGACGGTCGGTTTTTTTTTATTCTTCTTCGAGAGAGGTCGGCGTGAATAAAAAATTAATACTCATCATCATCATTCATCATCATCCTCACATCTTCATCTTCTTCCTTCTTCGTGGAAGAGAGAAGAAAGAGAAAGAAAGAGAGAGCGAGAGGGTGTGCGCGCGTGCGTGCGTGTCGACTCGCTCGTGCGGTATAGAACGCGGAGATAGATAGCTCGAGTAGACGTAGAGAAAGGAAAGCGTTATTTTTTTTGCGTGTGCCGCTTTTCTGGTTAAAAACCGATCCAAGAGAGAGAGAGAGAGAGAGAGAGAGAGAGAGAGAAAGAGAGAAAGAAGGACGATTTTTCGAGCTCGTAAACATGTCCCCCTACCGTCGTCCAGACGTGGCGGAGAGGACTTTGTGGGCGGAAACCGCGGAGAAAGGAGATCGCGGTGTCATCTTTTCCAAGTTTGGGAACGAGAAACTCGAGAAGACGGGCGCAGTTCAGGAGTTTCGTTGCGACGAAATCGATCGACAGCAAAAGCAGCAAAAGCAGCAAAAGCAGCAGTCGCTCTCAGACAGACCAAAAAAAGTTGGCCCCGCCAAAAAGTCAAAAGAAGACGACGTTTGGTCGACGACGACTCTGGATGCCGCTGACGGCGAGGGCGACGGTGCTTTCGAACGCGTCTCAAAATCCGAGAGCACCCCGACGGAGAAAGGAAACGCCGCGAGAAGAACACGCAACAAGCACGAGCAAGGGAAGAAGAGTCCGTCGTCGGTGTTCGCATCCGCGAATATATCTTCGTCGTCTGAATCGTCCGAATCGTTAGGAGATGGAGAAGACGAGGACACCGTCCAAAAAGTCGCTGACTCGACAAAATTTAGAAAAGAGGAAGGAAAAATATCGCACCAAAAATATAGCAAAAATACTTTGACGACGACGAAGACAGAAGCAGAAGAAAATGAAAATGAAAACGAGGCCGAGAAGACGAAAAGGCAGTCCATAGCAGACGTCGGGAAGGAAAAAGAGCGCGAGTTCCGACGGCAGAAAGTACTCGAACGCGTGCAACGAGTGGCTGAAATTTTAGCGCTCACTCCGACGACGAGGACGACGGCGCCAACACTAAAAGAAGATGGAAATATAAATGAAGAAATCGAGGATGGTTTTTTAGCAGAAAAGGAACAAGAACGCGTGGCATTATCCTTGATAGACGAAGAAGACAATGAGACCGAGTTGTACTCGAAAGTAGCTGCGTTACGTCTCCAACTTCGTCGGTATAAAGAACTCGCCAGCGCGGCGCAAAAACGAAACGAAGAGTGGGAAACTGAACGCCTCGAACTTACGAAAGAAACGAACGAATTAAAAATTGAACGATTCAAACTGAAAAGTTGTTTAGATGTGCTCAGCGCTCAGCAGCAAGTGCAAGAGTCCGTTGAGTCTTCGCCCTCAAATTGCGACCGGGAGGAGGAGGAAGAAGAAGAAAACAGTAATACGAGTGAAAAGGCGAGGAAGGCAAAAGCAATGTCTGTGATGAAGAACGAGGTGCTCGAGAATGCGACGTTAGAGATGGAAAATGCAGCCAAAGCAAATGTTACTGCTAACAACCGATCTGTACAGGCGATGCGAGAAGCTCAACGACTCGAAGATGAACTCTTAGCTTACAAAGAATCATCTCGCGAAGAAATTGAAGCTCTTATGATTGAAGCCAGTCGGTCACGAATCCGAGCGAGAGAATTTAAGCGCGAACTCGAAAACTCCGAGGAAAAGTTTACAACCATCGAGAAGGAGCTGAGAGCGAAGCTGACGGAAACGTCGGAAGAACACGAAATGGTAATGGACGAAAAGGATAAGAGAATGCAAACTTTACGTCTGAGGCTTGAAGAAATGGAGAAACGCAACACGTTTTTGGAATCTAAAAATGAGGAACTCGAAGCTGCGCTGGAAAACGACGCTGGTGCATATTACGGCGCGCAACTCAGAAAAGTGCGAGAAGCGCACGAAGAGATGTTATCAAGAGAACAAGTAAAGTTGGAGAGAGTTAAAGAAGACCTCCGCATCGAGAAGGAAAAAGCGGCTGAAAATAGAAACGAGTTTGAGAACATCAAACGTGCACTCGCATTTCGAACATCGGAAAATGAAAAAGACGATACGGCGGCGTGGTCGAACGCCCTCGGATTGAACGATATGAATAACGATAACGCGACGTCATCGTCGTCGTCTCCATCTTCTCCGTCTTCTGCGATGTCTTCGCCTACATGTTCTGTTGCAGCCACGGTAGCATCGGCGATGAAGAAACTCCAAATGAGGCAACAACGCATCCAAATGCAAGACTCGCTTTTGCGCATGGCTAGGGATGAAATCAAGGAGTTGAGAGATGTCAATAAGCGACTTCTCGAACGCCAAACTAGTCGATGCAACAGCACGGCGTCTCTTTATCGTTCTGACTCTGTGCAGGCGATTCCAACAGTTCCGTCATCTCGCGCCTCGAGTCGTCCCTTGTCTCGAACGAGCAGCAGAAATAATGATAATTTCAACGCTTTCGATGATCACCACATCCCAGAAGACGACGAGTTGTCTTTAGAAGCACGCGAGCTTTTGAATTCACCATATTATTGTGGAGCATCTCCACACAAGAAGAATAGAGGTTCGGGTGAGAAACTTTGCAAGACTGATTCCACAGTTTCGCTCAGTTTGCGTGAGACGGCAAACGGCGACGTGAACCTCGCACCACTTGGCTCATGGGCCAGCTTTGAAGGTACTGCAACGTTTCCGAAAAGCGATGATTGTAACCGTGGGAATGTTCATACTGGCAATGGAGATTTATCTTTGACGCATACTACAAATGCAACTTCTGAAGAGGGAGAAGAAAAAGACGAGGAGCTTGCACATAATTCTAGGAAGCTCCAAGCGTTTTTCGAAAAGAGAGCTAATTCTCTGTCTCGAAATTCTAGCACTTCTTCTCGCTTGACCGAACATCGAGATTATACCACGAGCAAAGCTTTGGAAATGAGCATCAAAGAAGGCGAAGCTGTCATGCGCTCCGTGAATGTGCATGCATCGAGACGCTTTTCACGAGTCTCCTCTGATCGATATTACGACGAGAATGGCGAGTGAATCATGTTTTTCTATTAGCTTGATACATCATAGAAATCTGTTGTACACTATATACTAGCATTCTTATACGACTTAATAATCTACACGCGTCGGGTGCGCGTTTTTCAGCAACAGACTTGTCGGGGACCAACGCTGAGTGTCGCAAACTCGTGGTTCTCTTTTCGAGCTATTCCATATATCCTCAAGGTTTACAGTGGGCGAAAACGACATTGATGGATACGGTAATTTCTTTATCGTGGGTGGAGAAGTACTCGCGTTCTCCTTGAGTTCTCTTTCGTCCTCGTCGTCTGTCTCCTCCTCGCCCCCCTCACTCTCGTTGTTGTATTCCTTTATTTCCGAAGCTTTCTTCTTTTTCATATTCTCCTCTGCATCAGCGTGTGGAAGATGTGGGAGAGGTTTTGCTCGCGCAACTGGTTTTGTAGTAACACCATCTGCTGATGATACTCGGCTCGGTTTCAAATTTTCGTCCAGGATTCGTGGAACTCCGTTTTCTTTGCTTGGTACGAAGAGTCGATGAGAACCAAGGAAATGCAAACCGCAAAGCGGACCTAAATCTTCAGTTGCAGCCTGCGTGACCCATTTTTCTTCCTTTTGTTGTTTCTCTTTGCTATTGTTACTATGTTCTTTTAGACGCATAACTTGAAGTATAGACTTTTCGACGACATTGCTTTCGCTGTTTATGCCATTGGAAGAAAAGGCAACAAACTTCCCGTCTTCGCTCACAGAACAGGACTCCACATCGACAGAGTTATTGAAATTTCCTCTCAAGCGCTTTGAAACTGCGTTTTGTAAGAGCTCCACGTTCCAATCTGCATTTTTTATATCTCCTCCAACTTTGAATTGTGTGCTTTTCCACACGCGAAACGTCCCTTCATTGCTCGATCCAACGAAAACTCTCGCAAAGGACAAAGGCGAAGATGAAGAGGTGTAATACTTCAAAGAAACGCATGAAATCGGCGCAACTCCGTTGTCGAGTCGACACAACATCTTCAGGCGGATATTTTCCGAATCTACGATCCATATGCGGACGATACCGTCAGCACCACCGGATGCAACGATAATATCCCCATCATCATCATCCTCTTCCTTCTTCTTTCTGACTACCGAAACGCACTTTGTGCCGCCTTCTCCATCATGCGCCCTTCGACAAGACCCGACTTTTTTACCATCTTTTGTGGTGTGCACAAATAATGATCCGTCCGTCGCTCCCGAAGCAACGACATCGATTTTTGAATTTGCGTTCACTGCTAAGCACGAGACTGGACTTTCGTGTTTCCCAAACAAGTACACTTGCGAAGGCGAGTGCACTGCTTTCGTCAACTCGGCGTAAAGAATATTCTTTGAGTTTCTCTGCGCGAATACGATTTGATTGTCGTCTATGAACTCAAAATGTGCGATATCTCTTGCATTGACGACACGTTTTTTCGTCGATGTTTTCTTTTCTTCGTCTCCGTCTTCATTATTGTCGTCGTCTTTGTCGTCGTCGTAGACTTTGAGTTGATATTTTCTAACAATCGAGTTGTCGTCAAAGTCTATTTTTGAAAATCGTAGACTTCCCTTCAACCCTTCGCAGCTGACCAGGCAGGATGCGTTGTTTTCATCGCTATTAAACGGATTCATCCGTGCTATTATGGATGATGATGATGTGACATTGTTATTTCTTCTCGCAGTATTTCCTTCAGCGAATGCTCCTCCCCCTGCTCTTCTTCCGAGAAGATTTTCAAAACGTTTCGTTACGCGTTTGTTGTTTACATTTTCACCTCTCATACCACTCGTAAATAACTCTTTCTCCTCTTTGGATGGCGCGTGCGGGAGAAGATGGAATCGAATCGTCATTATTATCGGCGTGTGTGGGTGGTCTCGCGACGAAATGACATAAGCGAAGATGCGTTGTTCTTCTTTCTCTCTATCTGCTTCTGAGGAATTTTGTCTTGGAACTGGAACTCCTCAATTGTGAAGTGTCGAACTAAACAAAATTCTTCTCTCTCTAACTAGTAGTATTCGGTATATTATTACAAAGTAGCTATTCTATATAACATCGTTACAGTTTTTCAATTCTTCTCTTTCTTCGTGGTACTGGCGGCGTCTAAAAGCAATTTGTGTACCTCCATGTTCCCAGAACTCGCGAGTGTTTCACGAGTGAATATATCGTACTCCTTTCCAGAGAAATCGGTGAAAATGCCGCCGGCTTCGGTGACAAGCAAGGCACCTGCGGCGGTGTCCCATGCATTCAAGGATTCTTCTATATAACACGATACTCTTCCACATGCTACCCAGGCTAACATTATCGCCGCGCTACCGAGCATACGAATCGAGCGGACAGGATACTTGGTCAGATTGGTGGTTGTTTCGAGAAGGAACCGGCTGCTCTCTTCGGTCGGAGCGTACCCAGTGGCGACTAAACAATCCTCTATTTTCGAACAATTATCGACGGATATCTTTTGTGCGTCCATGAAAGCACCCCGACCTTTAACCGCATGAAACGTTTCGCGACGGAACGGGTCGTAAATGACAGCGACGACGACTTCTTTCGTCTCAAGCGAACATACGCCGATGCTGATGGCAGAGAGTGGCATACCAGAGACAAAATTAGTCGTGCCATCGATTGGATCTATCACCCACACATAATTGCCATTTGGGTCGTCGGCGTCCGTAGTGTTGTTATTGCTGTTGCTAGAACTTGCCATAAAAACTTCTTTGGTCGCCGTTGCGGCGGCATCAGCGCCCGGGGCGACATCTTCTTCACCGAGTATTTGGTGGTTGGGAAAGTTTGACTTGATTTTCGAGCAAATGACATCTTGCACCTCTTTGTCGTATTGCGTCAACAAATCCCTCGTGTTTATCTTAGTCTCGATAATATCCGCACCCTCAGAACCAAATTTACGCATTATGTAACCACCTGCGTTTGCGGCATGGATCGCTACTTCGAGAATCCGGTCCACCTGAAACGTTTTGGAGGTCCATTCCTTGTCTTCTCCTGTTGCAGCAGCTTTCGGAGAACAAAGGTTTCGATTTTTATTACATCTTTTTCCAAAATATCTCCGCACCTGGCGTCTTTTCGAAGATGACACGTTCAAATCACTTCTAGAAGATGTCGTGTGCAGAGACAACGAAGAAGAGAAGGTGAACATTGTTTCCTTTTTGTTGAAGTGGAGAGAGAGAAAGTTTGAGGAATTTTTATTTGTTTTTCTGTTCTGTTTCTTTTCTCGAAATCGTAAATTAAATTTCAGCCACTATTACGATTTTAATAGATCCCAAAAAAGATATGAGTTACTTCAAAATAATATTTTGAGATTATATTAATCATATTTGCGTTTAATTCAATGTTTTGTCAATATTTAATAAATAGTGATGGGAAAATAATATTTTATTTTATTCCCCCCAAGACTTAATATACAAATATTAATTCAAAAAATTCATATCACGAACATTTAAAGATAGTAAAACACTATTTAAAATGTTTTAAATTATTTTAAATCATATTTATGACGTATATGTGTGATTTTAAATGGTATTAGTAACCACCAACGAATTTTATTTTTCAATTAATTTTTTAATTCCCAAGGAATAGAAATCTAGAGACAATTGATTTATAACGGACATAAAATAAATGGTAAAGATCTATGGTAAAATAAACAGTCGGGAATACCATCTTTTCCGTTATTTTTGTGAATGAGAAAAAAATGGAATTCCTGGATTTCATTCATCTCTCCTTCCAATCGTTCGATGTCGTCAAAATATAAGTCATTGCCTCACCTGCTTATGGTTAATGGCCTCAACGCGATCTTCTCCTCTGTTTTGGAGAACAAGAGCGTCAAGAAGGTGAAGAAGGACAAGGACAAGAAGAAGGACAAAAATAAGAGGAAGAAGGAAAGGAAGAGGAAGAAGAAAAAGGAGGGAAGGGACAAAAAGGAGAAGAAGAAGAAGCGGCGAATTGAGGAAGAACAAGAAGAACAAGAACAGAATCAAAACGAACAAGATCAAGAAGGACTGGTACAACAGATAGACGGATATGAGATATACGAAGAAGGAGGAGGAGAAGAAGAAGAAGAAGACAGACAACAATCTAATCAAAATCGTTCTTCTCCCGTGATAAAACGGAAGGAGAGTTTGAAACTACCCACACAACCAAGAAAAAAAGCAAAGAACAAGAACAACGAAGGAGTAGAACAAGGAGAACAACAACATAGATCAAAAAATTGGAAGTGGAACGCGCATAATTTAGACGGTCAAAAGTATGGACAGTGGTCAAAAACGGAAGAAACGGCGTTGCAGAATGCCCTGAAAACGTGGTGCAGAAAAAATGGGCATCTCGATATGTTCACTCGGAAAGACTACTCGTTCCTGTTGCGAGACCGGAACCAGGATCGAGGTGAACTGGATAAAGCTTTATACTACGAAATTAGCGCCGAAATGAAAACGAGAAATCCGCAACAGTGCTACGAGCGCGTCCGGAGAACGTTCATTCGCTCGGCAAAAGGTGCGGACGAGCGATTGAACAAAAAATGGTCCTCAGAAGAAACAATGCAGTTAAAAAGCTTAGTCGATATGCATGGTTCGAACGATTGGAATGAGATTGGAAAGAGGATTGGACGCGATGGCCAAGTTTGTCGCGATAAATATCGAAATACGTTTGACATTTTCGACGAAAATAGAGGAGAAGTAAAGAAAGGGAAATTCAGCACGGAAGAGCGTGAAAAGTTCCGAGAAATAATGGAAGAGTATTACGAAGAACACGGCATCGAGCTCGGGAACCCGGAAGAAGGGAAACACGGCGACGTTTTAGACGACATCAGTTGGACAGTTGTCGCTAAAAAGTTGGGTGGTAATCGCACGGAAAAAGCGTGCTACACTCACTGGAAAAATGTCTTGGCGGCGGGTGAAAAAGGCGATTTCATGGTGGAGAATCGAACCTGGGGAGGCTTTGACGAAGACGTCTCTTTGTTGGAACAGGTGAAGAAACAATGTGCCTCTGATGAGATGGAAGAATTGGATTTAGATTTCAGTCTGGTCTTCATACCTGGTCGTTCACAAACACAAATTGTCCGCAGATGGAAGTTTCTCAAGCAAAGAACTGGCACGAGAAAACAGAAGACGCTTTCGGAGAAGATTGAAAAGTATGAAACAAGGGTGGCAAAGGAGAGAAAAAAAGCTTTCAAAGAGAATATAGATAGATAGGAAGAGATAGCCGAACAGTTTAGAGTATGAATGTTCACGTAGCAAGTGCTGCTTACATGTAATAACACATATGTACTATGAGCACGAATCTGGCGAGCGTGCGATAATGTAGTTGGTATATAAACTTCACTCTTTTCCTTCTCCCCACACAAAAACGTCGTGGAAGAATATCATTAAATAGATGCTTCAGCAACTCCTCTCTTCATCATCATCATCATATTCTTCTTCTATTGCTATTGCGGGTAGATCTCGATTTAAGGTAGTTGTAGAAAAGTGTAGTCGTAGAAGTAGTGGTTGGTATCTTTGTCGTCGCAGTGCGGATATTACTCGTAAAACCGTCGTCGTCAACGCGACAAAATCTTCGTCTTCGATGACATCATCATCAAAGAAAGTTTTAGACGCGCATTTACACGTCTGGCCGGCACCTGGGGAGTACAGTTACGAGGAAGGGAAAGTACCTCCGGTTCCTGGTTCCGTGGAGGAGTTAATGCAATTGCAAACGGAATCCGGCGTTTCTGGGGCGATGATTGTACAACCGATTAATTTATTGTTCGACCACGCGTATCTCGAGAAATCTTTGAGAAAATTTCCAGGTAAGTTTGTATTGTGCGCATTGGCGAATCCGTCTGGGGATGCGAACGGGGAGAAAGAGTTGGAAAAGTTGCTATATCCAACGGGTGCATTTAAAGCTGTGCGTTTTAATCCTGGTTTGTGGCCGGAAAACGAGAAGATGACCAATGATATTGGTAAAGCAATGTTTCGTTTATGCGGCGAAAAAGACGCGGTGGTTGGTTTCATGTGCTTTCACGGGATTGACAAATCGTACGAGGAAATATGCGAGTTGATGACGGAGTTTCCGAAAACGCGCGTCTTAATCGATCATTTCGGGTTTGCTAAAGGCGCGAATGACCCGAATTGGCGAAAAGTGCTCTCTTTAGCAAAGTTTCCGCAAGTCTCAGTGAAAATCTCGGCACAGTTTCGAGTTGCGACCAGCAGTGAGAAAATAGATTGGCCGTACGAATCGACGTTCGAGCAAGTGAAAGATTTGGTCAGACATTTTGGTGCGGAACGATTAGTTTGGGGGAGCGATTTCCCGTTCGTCGTGAACGAGTGCGGCTACGTGAAGGCTTCACAAATAGTAAACGAGATTGAAGATTTAACAGAGGAGGAACGAGATCTGATTCTTGGTGGCTCGTTAGAGAAGATGTTTCCGAATAGCTTCTATTAAATTTCTATCGCAGAAAGATGATTTGTACTATTATGTAACATAGTATTTGTACACAACACTATATATACCGGCACGAAACAATGCTCTATTATTGTTATTACTATTTTGTCTCTACTACGGCTTTACTTTGACTCTGTTTTTGCTATCTACTATTCATCTCCTTAATCTGTTTCGGTGTAAACACGCCTAACTTCACCAACTCTTTCTGCGTTCGCTTCATGTCCCTTTTCAACATTTCGGCCGCTTTTGGACAGGTTGGGAAATATATCACAGAGTATATGATATCAACTAACGAATAGATTGCAAACACAACTATGCAAATCAATGGAAGGCACCAGAGAAACACATGCAAAGGAGAAGTAGTATCGAAGAAGTTGTGCAGAACACTTTTATTACTTTTCAAAGCTCCGCTCTGATGTAACAAAGATACCCAGACGGCTAAGAAAACTGTAAAAGTTATACCTGTGTTTGATTACGATGACGATGACGATGATGATGTTGAGAGAGATGATGTCAGTACACAACACTCAACATGGCTATAATACAATCTCGTCAAAACATAATCAAATTACGGAGAGAGAGAGAGAGATAAAAAGAGAAACGTACCCAACTGGTGTATTCGTCGCATATATTATTATTACTACTTCTACTACCACTACCACTACCACTACTACTACCACCACTACTACTACTACGATAAGTGGTAAGTAGTAGTTTCAAGCTGTCGAAGCAAACGCACCCGCGCGTGTAATTATTGGCGCAACTAAAATTTTCTTTTTTGCTTCGTTGTTTTTCCTTCCGGCAATTTAATTCTCTTGATCGAGACAAAATGTCCGCATCTTCTCTCTCTCTATACGATACGCAATGAGAAAATTCCTCTCTTTTTTCTTCCTCTTTTTCTTCCACTCGTCAATCGTGACAGTCACACGCGCGCAACAAGATGTTTTCTCCGGGGAAGCACAAACGGCCGCACGAAAAGGCGATTTAGAGTACTTCCAAACTTTGCTCGATGTCGTTGACGACCCGATTTCATTCTTGAACCATCAAGAGCAATCGACGGAACAGACGCCGCTATTAGCGGCCGCGTTAGCTGGACAAACAGAAATCGTGAATCAACTGTTAGAGATTGGAGTGGACGTGACGATACCGGAGAAAGATGGGTACACGGTTATGCACGCGGCGGCATTTCAAGGGAGAGCGGAAGTTGTGAAAATTTTATTGGCACACGGAATAGACGCGAACGACGTCGGCATAGATGGATTTACGCCATTCCACAGAACGTTGTGGATGAGTTCTGAGAGACATCTGGAAACGATGAGAGTGTTCTTGGAAGATGGGAAAGTGGACGTGGATTTTGTCACTGATATCGGTAAAACTGGGGCGTTGATTACAACCGAGTTGAAAAACACGAAAGTGCTGGACATTTTATTGAGAGAATATGGAGCGAATCCAAACTTCCGAAACAAAAGAGGCGATGCTTTAGTGCACGTTGCAATTCGCGCGCAAGACGAGAAGACTTTAGACGTCCTTTTGAACAACGGAGCGGATATTACGTTGGAAGATGCAAAAGGGAAATCGTGTAGAAAGATAGCGAAGCAGTTGCGCAGTAAAGCCGTTTTAGAAAGAATCAATCGAGCGTATGAGGAGATCATGAATAATAATAATAATAATAGAAGAGAAGAGGAGAATAACGGTGGTGATGACGACGAAACAGGAAAACGTGAGATAAAAAAAGAAGATTTATAATTGTAGTATTTTAATAAGAATCGTCGTCTGCATTCGCTTGCAAAGCTTCCGACTCTCTCTTCAAGTGTAACACGACATGTTTTTGCGTCTCGCATATTTGGCGTTGGCTTTGAACCCCTTCTTCGTATAACCTCTCGATTTGTTTTTTCTTCTTTTTGTTATCTTCGACTGTTTTCGCGAGTTCCTCGATTAATAGCGCATCCTGTCGTATCTTGTCGCTCAACTCGCGTCTCTTCTTCATCAAACCTTGTAAATCTGTGTTGGTTTGTATGAAGAAAAGAGGCGAGTTTTATTGTCTCTCGTTAGTCGTCGTTCGGACGAGGTTGAGAAAATAAAAAACAAAATAATAGAAAACGCACGCTTGTCTAACTCTGCGTTCTGATGCGCGTGCACGCGCTTCAAACTCGCATCTTGTTCGTTCATTTATTTCCTCACGATTCGTGTCGGCGAATGTTCGTTGCGATGGTACTAACTATTACGTCGCGTATCCTTTTTTTCGTCGCACCAGCAAGAGCTGTCTCTCTCTTTCTCTCTCTCTCGCTCCTCTCTCGTATTTTCGTTTTTTTTCCCTCCAGAGGAAAAAAAAAGGAAAAAGTGGAGGGAAAAAGAAGGAAAAAGGGGCAGCCGGATAAAACAAATTTCGAAACGCGTTCTTCCCTCATACTTCTGTACGCGCGACAATACATATGACAGGTATGATGCTCAACCAACGTACGAGTGGATTTGTTGGCACCCCGACGGTCTCGAAATCTACTCCGCGTACCACCATGCGCACAACTTTTACGATAGAATCGGGCCTCTCGACGACGGCCCGAAACAATAAGCGTTCGAGAATCGGGAAAAAACCGATATCGGTACCGAAAGGCGTCACGTACGACTTGAAAGAAGGCAGTTTGAAAGTAAAGGTATGTTTTCTGTGTGCTTTACCATGGTTTTAAGGGAATCCAACGCTCGCGGCTGTGCTGAACGCGGGTGATTTCGTAATTCTAAAACCTCGAAATTTTCCTTTTGGAGGAGGGAGGTTTTTCCTTATCGAGACGACGTGGTGCATTCTCATTCTCTTTTCTTTTCTTTTCTTTTGTTCTCTTTCACAATGTTTGGAGCGACAAAATGTAGAAAAGAATAAAAACTCACCATCTGCATGTACTATTCTGTTCTTTCAAAACGCTCTACAGGGCCCGAAAGGTGAATTGAGCTTAGAGTATCCGGCGGATTACATCTCCATGAAGGTTGATGGCGAACAAATCCAGGTGGATAGAACGAGCTCGACGAAAAAGGCGAGAGAGCAACACGCTTTATACAGAACCTTAGCTAACAACATGTTCGTCGGCGTCTCTACTGGCTTTGAGAAGAAGTTGGTACTCCAGGGTGTTGGTTACAAAGCCGCCATGCAAGGTTCCAAGGCGGTGAGCTTGTCCTTAGGTAAAGCGCACCCAGACGTGTGCGAATTTCCGGAAGGCGTCACGGTTAAAGTCGACTCGCCGACGGAGTTGACGGTGTCTGGTTACGATAAAGCGGCAGTCGGTAACTTTGCGGCTATCATTCGATCAAAGAGAGTGCCGGAACCGTACAAAGGGAAGGGTATCCGATATGCGGACGAAGTTATCCTCCGAAAGGAAGGCAAGAGAAAGTAAAAAGAAGGGAAAGAATTTTACTTCTTCTTCTTCTTACAAAACTACTAGGATAGCACTTTGTTTAATAAATCTGTATACACAACTTCTAAAAAATCTACAATAAGCTCTCGTGCTTGCGCAGTTTGTGGCAAGGCACATTCTCCTCGCCTACATTCAAGGCAGTAGAGCAGGATTGATTGCACCCGAACAATAGCGCTTCGTCTTGATCAATCGGCGGCGGCGTCTGTCCAAAGTAAAAAGCGCACGACTTGTCCTCGAAATTCGGTTTGATAGTCAATGGCATATTGAATGTGTTCGTGAAGAAATCTTGCGTCGTCGTCTTGCACATGTTAACGCACATGCCGGTGCACCCAGACTCTTGCAACCATCTGCACTTTGTGATTTGTACTTTACTCGCGATGTTTTCGTTTAAGTCGTTTTCAGTCGTCGTCTCCACCGTCATCGGACCAACCATCCACGCGAAGACAATCTGACAGATTTTCGCGTTCAATTCTAAGCTAAACTTGTTCAGCGGAAACAGTTTTTGAAACACTTTCTCTCCTCCTGGTGGCATCAACGAGGTTAAAATGTCCATGGTTATCTGTCGCTGTCCATCTGGATCTCTGCCTTTCATTTGGAGAAAACATAAAGTTATAAACGCGTCGTAGGAGATGTTTGAAGCGTCGAAAGGGACATCTAAAGCCATGCTAATTTTCCTCATGAACCATCCCATTATGAACAAATCCAACGGAGAGTCCGTATATTTGATCTTATTGTTCGGTTGATCCCAGTTCTCTGGGAACTCAGCTTGCGCTAAACCGAAAAACGAATACGATTCCGTTTTGGCCGATGTCGTCGACGATGTTGAAAAAGAAGAAGAGGTTGACGCGGTCGTCGTCGTCGTTGTTGTTGTCGTTCTTCTTCTTCTTCTTCTTCTTCGAGTGAAACCGTCGTTACCGTATTTAACTACATTATTTGAAGAAGAAGAAGAAGAAGAAGTGGTAGTAGTAGTAGTGCAGGAGGTGGGAGTTGGAGCAGTTCGCAGCATCGCTAAATTTGTTTCTTTCTCTCTTTTTGTGGAGGAGATACAAAAAAAAAGAGGACGAGGAGTTTTTGCAAAGAAAGGAGAACAGAAGAAGAGGAGGACCATCAACCAAAAAAAGGCAAAAATTTAGGGCAGGGATGAAGAAAAAAGTTGACGATTTTGACGACGAAACACAAACACAACAACAATAAATCGCATCATCGCACACACACACACGCGCGTTGAGCGAGCGAAAAAAGAAGGAACGGGAGGAACGATGCGCGTCACGAAGTTTCTTCAAATGGCGGTGAAGAAAGGCCCGTTCGCTCGAGGAGGATTGAAATGGAAAGGACACGGCGCGTTTAGAGTCACGCAAACGAGAAAGACGAACGCGAAGAAACGACTGAAATACGTAAACGAAAACGACTCGGTGTTGAGAGAAGCCGCGGCGAATGATGCGTCGATGACGATGATGAGAGCGATGAATAAAGAGGGGGAGAGCAGTAGTGGTAGTGATGACAATAGCAAAAGTAGTACCGAATGATTGACGTCGTGGCAATAAGTAACGACGAGAGAGGAAGGTGCGTGGTGGCGACGACCGAGTTGAAACGAGGGACTATCGTTTCGGATGAAACGCCGCTCGTGTGGCTAAAGTTTACAGATAACGACGACGCCGACGCCGACGACGCCGACGATACAAACGACAACGACGAGTATTGTCACCGGTGTTTCGAGAGGATACAACAAAA
>MDSZ01229222.1_pt1 | contig 16835 bp, 15 predicted proteins | sample 811201 | NCBI WGS metagenome assembly MDSZ01 (sample SAMN05326647, study PRJNA326480) | marine metagenome | isolation source: seawater | place: Indian Ocean: North | collected 2010
AGCTAAATAATATCTTTGTAGTACATTTTTTTCAGATCCCTTAAAAAAATGATATTTTTTTAATTTTATAAAATTTAATAATTTTCTATTTTTTTTATTATCCGGTATTGCAAATATTATCTTATTGATTTTTTTTGAAAAACTTAGTCTATTGTACATGATTTCTAAAATAGTTTTTGTTCCAATTCGTTTCAAAACTTTACCAGGAAGACGTGATGAAGTAACCCGAGCTTGGATGATAACGTCTATAGTTTTTTTATGTGAGTCTTTTGAAATCACTATGACAAACTTCGTCTTTAATCTTTTTAATCAAAAATTCATGATTAAGATCATTTTTTATTTTGAACAATAAGTTATGCATTTCATAAAAATAGTCGTCTATATTTTTTTTATTATGGGCATTAGATAAGTATAAAACATTTGATACTAAATAATTTTTTTTCAACATTTCTTGAGTAATATAAGTTTTAATTCTTCTGTCCAAAAGTTGGTCACCTGAGTTGTAATTTATTATAGGTACAGATATAAGCCCTCTATTTTTGAAATTTATTTTTAAATCATTACACATACTTGTGAATTTTTTATCAAAATAAATTCCTATTTTTTTTAAGTATTTTGGAATATTTCTTTTTTGAAAAACTTCTATTACTTTTAATCCAGCAACATATCCTGTTCTTTCTGTCCAATAACTACTACTGATAAATGAATCTTGAACCGCACTCATGATATCTTTGTTTCCCATGATTGCCGATATTGGAAATCCATTACCTAGGGCTTTACCTAAAGTAACAATATCTGGAATTATTTTATGATTTGTATATAAACCTCCTGTATTTATTCTAAATCCCGAGGAAACTTCACAATAAATGAGAACAGAGTTGATCTTTTTTGTTAATTTCCTAGCTTCATTTAAAAATTCATAATTCATTGTTCTATTCCTCTGTGGTTCAACTATAAAAGCGGCTATTCTTTTTCCATATTTTTTAAATACCTTTTTTAATTGTTCAGTATTACCGTAATCAACAGTCACACATGTTCCCAAAAGTTCTTTAGGCACACCCTTAGGTTCTAAACCTGGTAACAATAATTTGTCTAAACTTCCTTTCTTCAAGTTAGAAGCTAAATACCAGTCATGCCATCCAAAATATCCTGATGCGACTATGATAGATCTATTAGTATAAGCTCTAGCAACTCTCACAGCAATAGCACAAGCCTCACCACCAGTTTTGGAGAATCTTACTGAGTCCATCCCTTTATGAATAGATATAAGCTTCTCGGCTAGTAAAAACTCCTCGTAAGAATTAAGTGTAGATGTAGAGCCTCGATCAATGGCATTTTTAACGCTATCATTTATTTCTTTATATGCATATCCAAGTGGACATTGTCCAATGCTCATAATGCTAAAATCTTTATAGCATTTTCCATTAAGGTCCCAAACTTTAATACCTTTTGATTTTTTATAATAACTTGGCCATAAATTAGGTAAAAACATTTCCGGACGTTTAGATAATAATTGATTACCGCCAGGAATAATCTTTTTGGCTTTTTTATATAATTTTTGTCCTTTTGACATTTAAAGTCTTATATATAATAATTTTTTTCGTACAAGTTTATCTGCTAAATTTTTAAGCTTAAAAAAGTTTTCATTTAAGATTTTTGAAATTTCTATTAATCCTCTTTTCCCATCTGAATATGCAAGTATGTTTATAATATTCTCTGTTTCACTGTCCAAAAATTTTGCACCGCTTAAAGATCTTTTTAAATTATATTTTGTAAGAAAGGGCTCTCCAACAAACTTTGAATAGTATATTTTGTCGCTTTCGATGAGATTAATTAAGTTCAAAATTAATTCAAAAGAACTTGCTAATCCTTTTTTTGAAATAAAAGATAAATTGTCATAAGAAGTGTGATATTCTTTATACTCACCATATTTAGTTCTTAAGATTGAACAAAAAGGTAAATTTAAATTAGGACTGCAAAATTGCCTTTCATCACTTCCTCTATGAAGAAATGAGAATTTTTTAAATTTTTTTTTTAAAATTTCAAAATTGATAGAAGCAATTTCATCAGCGTAATTATTACCATTTGGAGAATTGACTAGAGAGTAATTTTTATTGTCACCTATGCATGAAAGAGTAAAGCCGGCTAATAGATTTTTTTTCAAATTCTTTAAATTTTTTTTAATATAAACTATAGCTCCGATTGTTTCAGGAATAAATACGAATCTATACGATAAATTAGTTTTTTTATTTTTCAAATAATGAGCTAAACTAGCTACTAAAAGAGGGCCTGAAAGTTCATTATTTGCCATCGATGGATGACAAATATTACACGTAAATAGAATTTCGTTTTTAGATTTTCCCTTCAAAAAAATTTCTCCATAATTTAATTTTCCTGTAAAATGTTTTGAGTCTATTTTTACTTTATATCTTTTATTCTTCTTAAATCTTTTTCTTTGTTGTTGAGATAAACAAAATCCCCAATCTTTTTTATAGTAAGATGTTCTATATGGGATAGCATTTTTAAGCGTATTATCTGAAAATAATTTCTTATTTAGAATTTTAAAAGATAAAATCTTATCTATTGCCCTAGAATAACCAACCAAATGTAAATTATTTTTTTTAAAATCAACAATCTTTTTCCCGTTTATTTCTGCTATGTAGGCATCTTTTACTTTCCATTCTTGTGGAACAGTCCAATCAAAAGCTTTATAACCAGACTTGACTGAAATTATTCTCATACCGGGTAAATATTTTTTAAAATAGTTTAGTGTAGACCTAACACCCTCTCCGGTTATGCTTCTATTGTATCCGAATAAATCTTTAGCCCAATTCATCATTCTTGAACCGTAACTTAAATTTATTTTTTTATTTGATTTAATTTTTTTCATAAAATTTTAATTTTTCTTTAATATACAATATTTCTTCACTGTGATCTTCAAACCAAATCCAAAGTCTTAAAGGAGAGTTTCTTTCACCAAAACCTCTTTTGAAGTGATTGATGTCTATCTCTTTTTTAGACAAATGATTGAATAACGAACTCCTGTATGATGTAAGGCCAACATCATAATACTCTACACCTCTTTTCTTAACCTCTTTATAAATAAAGAAATTCAAGGAATGTGTCATTGGGATAGGAGATTTTAGATTTAAATTTTCAACAACACTCGCTCCTGCAGCGCTTTTACCGCCAATAGCAACATAGATAAGCTGAGCTACTTGTTTCTTATAACTTTGTTGAATAAAAATTGCACAACCTTTTTTTACCCAGTCAGACATCTTTTTAAAACTTTCGATAGGTCTAGTTACTTTTCCTGCTAAGGAATGATGCATTTTTCTATGAGTTTCTCCAAGCTCATCTTGAAAATTCGAACTATCAAATACTTTAAAATCAAAAAGTTTTAATCCTTTGTTAATAATTGCTTTTGAGCTGTGTCTAATTTGTTTCCAAAGCTGATCTTCATTTAAATTAAGGTCTACAATATGGTGAATAGTAGAGATATCTAAAGCTCTCTCTTTATCTAAAAATGTATCGTAAATATCCTTTAAACTTATACTTATACAGTCAGCTTGAAAAAAAGCTTTTTTTACCTCACTTTTATTAAAATTATCTTTAATTTCTTTAAATAAAATATTTTCGATGTGGTTTTTTTGTTTTAAGGTTAATTTTTTATTGAATAGTGCTATTGGTAAAAAATCTTTTCCACCATAAATTGAGCCTTGCCAGGAGTTTTTAACTTTTTCTATAATTAATGGACAAATAGCTAATACCTCCTCATGATTTTGGATAAGAAATGATCTATTAATAGCTTTGTTTGAAATGAGCAGATAGTAATCGAGAACGTCTATCACATACTTATAAGAATATTGATCATATGCTTTCAGGAATTTTGACCATAAATTTTTAAAATTCTTATTATCACTGTAAACTATTTTTAAGTTATCATCAGTGATGTTGAAAGGACCCTTCATGCTTTAATCAATTACAAATTTAATAAATTTATAAATTGTCTTTAATGCTTTTTTTAATTTTAGATATATTCAAAAAGTTTTTATTTGTATTGCTTGCGTATCTAAAATTTAATGAACATTTTTTACCATGCTTATATTTTTTATATTTTTTTTGGGGTATATAAATGGAATTTGGAAAAATTATATATTCATCTTTAAATTCTTTAGTATTTATCGCGTCTCCAGATGTTATTAATTCCTCATGTACTTTCTCACCAGGTCTAATACCAATATATGTGATTTTGGCTTTTGAATTTATTGCTTTAGCTACATCTAAAACTTTATAGGATTGAAGTTTAGGTACAAAAAGTTCTCCTCCCTCCATCTTATTTATACATCTTAAAACATATTTTACACTCTGATCTAGAGTAATGTTAAATCTAGTCATTTCTTTATGGGTTACTTTAATCAAATTTGACTTAGATTGTTGTAGAAACAAAGGTATAACTGAACCTCTACTACCCATTACATTTCCGTATCTCACTACACTAAACTTTATTTTTCTTTTACCTATAAAATTATTTGCTGCAATTAATAATTTATCTGAAGCTAATTTGGTAGCTCCATATAAATTTATAGGTGCTGCAGCTTTGTCTGTGCTTAAAGCTAAAACTTTTTCAACATTAGAACTTAGAGCGGCATCAATAATATTCTGTGCTCCTAAAACATTAGTCTTAACAGCTTCAAATGGATTATACTCCGCGATAGGAACTTGTTTCATTGCAGCGGCATGAACGACTATATCTACACCTTGCATCGCTAGTTTGAGTCTTGGTAAATCTCGAATGTCACCAATAAAATATCTTAATTCAGTTTTATTTTTAAATTTTAAACTTTTCTCCATTTCATATTGTTTAAGTTCATCTCTGCTGAAAATAATTATTTTTTTAGGTTTGATTTTTTTTAAGCAAAATTTCACAAAAGCCTGGCCGAAAGATCCAGTTCCTCCGGTAATTAATAATGTTTTATTTTTCATATTATCTCCAATTAATTGATTTGAGTTAAATTTAATATACCTTTTTCTATATCACTTACTGATGGTAAAATATTTTTTTCTTTTTCAATAGAACTTGGAATAATAGAACTTTTTGCACCAATGTTGATTATTGGTTTTTCTAATTTTCCAAATTTTTTTTCATATATTGTGCTTGATATAAGTTTTCCCCAACCATTTAATGATACACCTTCTTCAAGAGTTAAAATTAGATTTGTGTCCAAATTATCTAAAAACTCTAAGCTAAAATTTTTAATTTTATTCAAAACAATCAATTCACCATTAATTTCATTTTCTATAAAAAAATTATGAATAGCCCTCAACCCTAACTCGCTAATGTAACCATATGTAATAATTGTAAATTTTGGGTCTTCATCAAAAATTCTTATTTTCGAATAATCCTCCTTATGATCTATGATTAATTTATTACCATCATAGCTTTTTATCTCACATTCTTTACTGTAAGAAAGCTTATGTTCTATAAATAATGACAATTTATTTTCGTTAACTATCTTTTTTAAAAGTTTGCCAGGATCTATAAACGCATTTGGTGAGTAAATTTCTATATTAGGAGTGTTCATAAATAATGTTTCGATTGATTGACTGTGAGTACATCCATAACCTCTGTAACCTCCCATAGGTGTTCTAATTGTCAAAGAGCCAAATTTTCTATTTTTTTGAAGTTCTAATGATTTAGAAATACCATTATGTACTTGATCGACTATCAGCGTAAGAAAATCACCGAACATAATTTCAAGTATTACTTTATGTCCTTTTAAAGCCATTCCGCTTGCTATTCCGGTGATTGCTGACTCACTTATAGGTGTGCTGAAAGTTTGTTTTTTAAAAGAACTTGACAGATTTTTTGTAACTTTAAATGCTCCTCCATAAGGATCATGAATATCTTCGCCTATTACAAATGATTTTTTGTCATTTTGTAAAATTTTAACTAAAGAATTATTTAAAGAATGCAGGTATTTCATAAATTGATTTTATTTTGCACTAAAAGATTTTTAATTTTTTTATCGACTTTTTCTCTAATCTTTTTTTCTTCTAACTTACTTAATTTTTTTTTTTAAACTCATTAAAGGATCATATTTATTTTTAATTTTTTCTAAGTGATTAACAGACCTTGTATCATCACCTTTGCTATGTGCTGAAAATCTAAAAGTATCTACTATCACTGCACATGGTTTATTTTTTAGACTAATATATTTTCTCGAGTTTTTGAAAGTTTTATGAAGATGATTTATGCTGTAAGAATTTGTATTAAATGTTTTTATATTAAATGATTTAAACCTATCTGATATTTGTCCAGACAAATTATCTTTAATTTCTGTTGTTTGAGCAATCTTGTTATTTTCGACAATATACATACATCTTAAATTTTTTAATGAAACTATATTAAGCGTTTCATAAAGAACCCCTTGTCCAAAAGCACCATCTCCAATGAAAATATATGTAATGGATTTACTATTCAGAATTTTGTTTGACAAAGCTAAACCTGCTGAAACTGGAACAAGGTTGCCTAAAATACCATTTGAAATAAAATTTTTATAATGGATGTGTTGACTTCCCGCCAAACCTTTACAAACTCCGTTTTCTTTACCTAGTAATTCATTAAGCATCCCATTCAAATTTTCGCTATAGGATAGAAAATGACCATGTGATCTATGATTACTAATCACGTAATCGTCTTTTTTTATTTCTGATAAAGCAACAACAGGCGTTGTTTCTTGACCTATGCAAGTATGTGTTGTTCCGAAAATTTTACCTAATTTAAAAAGCTCTAATAATAAATTTTCAAACCTTCTTATTGTCAAAGCTTTTTCGTAATATACTTTATAATTGATTAATTTTGACATTGTTACACTATTTTACCTTCAATAATTTTTATAGGATTAAATTCCTCGCTAAGTGACTCTGTATTATGGCTTACAATAATAAAGATTTTGTTTTTTGAAAACTCAAGCATATTTTTAATAATAACTTGCTCACTTTTTTTATCTAAAGAATTAGTAGCCTCATCAAACACAATAATTTTTGGATCATTTATCAGTGCTCTTGCTAAGCCTATTCTTTGTCTTTGACCACCAGATATGTTTAAACCCTTTTCCCCTAAAACAGTTTCAATACCATATGGAAGATCTTTGATAAAATCATTTAGTAAAGTAATATCCAAAATTTTATTTAAAAATGATTGACTAATACTTTCTTTTTTTCTTCCCATTAAAATATTCCTTAAGATTGTATCCTCAAATATTTGAATTTCTTGTGGTACAAAACCTACTGATAGAAAAATTCCATTAATAGTATTTTCCTCCGCAGCTATATCATCGATAAGAATCTTTCCATTTTTTGGTTTTATAAAACCTAAAATGATATTTAGTAAAGTCGTTTTACCCGATCCAGAGGGCCCGTAAATAAAAGTTGGCTTATTAACATTAAAAGATATATTTAAATTTTTAATCTCAAAATTTTTGTCATGAAATTTTTGGTTAATATTTTCAAGTGTAATACTTTTTTTAATGATTTTTTTTTTTATATTTTTCATAAAAATATTTTTCTCTTCAGAGGTATTTAATAGTTCCTCAGTCAATTTTGACATCATCGAATAATAAGTTCTGATAAATTGGGTGCTACTTATAATTCTGTTTAGTGAAGGAAATAATCGTAAGCCAATTGCACCAATCACAGCTAAAATTGGCAAATTTAAATTTAAATTTAAACTATTATAAAAAATTGAGTATACAAAAATTATGACAGAAATTACGACCATAAGCTCTACTAAGTATTTTGTACCAAACGAGAGTATTTTGCTTTTAAACATTGCTTTGTTTTGAATATCTATTTGTTTTAGATAGTTATTCAAAAAATAATTCTGGGAGTTAGTAATTTTGATTTCTCTATTTAGTTCAAATCCATCTTTTAAATGTTTAATTCTTGTTGCCTCAGTTTCTTTGATTAAATTTCCCCATTTCTTTAACTTGCCTTTAGTTAGAATATAAATTGTTATAAAAATAAATGAAAAAAGGATTAATATGGAAATAGTTGCAGAAGGTGAAATTATAATTAGAAAAATTGAGAGTGTTACAATAACTAAAATTTCAGTTGTGATTTTCAATACTTCTTCAATTATTGCAGAACTGTAATTAATTAGCCCAATATTTCTCAATAAATTTGCAGTATTATTTTCTAAATAAAACTTATGTGGCATTGCTAAGTAATTTGAGAAGAGTTTATCTGAAAGTTGATACTTAAGATTTAAAGCAAAAGAGCTTTGATACCAATTTACAAATAAACAAATAATATTTTTTAATAAAAAAATAAATATTATTAAGATTCCAAAAAGTAAAACTGAGTTTTTTACAAAAAAATATTTGTTTGTTTCACTTATGAATTGAAAATTATTCTGTAATTGGTCTAAGTAATTTAAAAATTTTCCTTCATCCAGCATTGTGTTTATTAAAGGGAAGAGTGAGCCAATACTTAAAACCTCTGCAAAAGTTACAAAAATTTGTAAAAAAACTACAATTATCAGTGTAGCTCTAAACTTTTGAGTAAGAAAATTAATGTTGCTAATTAATTTTTTCATAGTTTTATCGAAATAAATATCTGTCAATAACAGCGTTTACGGAAGAAATTTTATAATCAAATTTTTTAATTGAAATTAATTTAAATTTATTTAGTGGCAAATTTTTTATATCTTTTCTTTCAAAATATTTTATATTTGATTTTGAATTGAATTTTAATTTGATTTTATCAATTAAACTTTTTAACAATACTGTATCTGAAGCTTGAAAATTTATGATACCGTTAGGCATCTTTTTATTTTTTAATTGAGAAGATATAAATTTAAAAATTTCAAAAGTGTCAATTACTGAATTAAATTTTTTATTTTTGTTAAATATTGATACAGTTTTTCCATACCTTAAATTATTAATAATAGTGTTAAGCCAAGGTCTTTTTGTGTCTTTATTAATGTAACTTAAAACCCCTGGTAATCTTATATTTAAATAATTAATTTTACTTTTTTTTAAAAGATGTTCAGAGATTAATTTAGTTATACTTAAAAAATTTGTTTTGCTATTTTTGTAAATTGAAAAAGTGGAAAAATTAAAAAATTTTATATCTTTTTTTTTAATAGCAAATTTTACAAGATTTTGTAAAGAAAGAATATTAGAATTTACGTAATCTTCTGCTTTGCTATTTTTTTTAAACTCATGTGTAACGGCGCAATGAATAATTACATTTGGATTTATTTTTACTCTGATTTCCTCACTTAAGTCGTGTTTAATCCATTTTATTCTGTTGGATCTTAATTTTTTATTTACAAAATTTGACGATCTATAAATAGCATAAACAAAAAAATACTTTGAAAAAAAATATACTAAATCTGATCCAACTGTACCATTAGCTCCTGTAATTAATATTTTCAAAATAAAATTATTGAGGATATTTAAGTTTTTCTTTTAATATTCAGTGTATGAGAATTGGTAAAATAATAATCTCCTGAATATTTTGTATGTTGTAGAATTTCTACCCACTCTTCTTTTTTAAAAATACTCGCACCTATCAGAGTCCAATCTTTAAAAAGCCAATAATCTTCTTTAGTTTCATATGAAGCTAATGTGATAAAACTTTTTCCTTTACCAACTCTCTCAATCTCTGAAAGTACTTGCATACAATCTTTTAAATTATAAGTGTAAACAACCCCGAGAGCCATTACAAAGTCAAATTCATTTTTCTCTGAGTTAATTTTCTTATAGTCTTTAACTATTTGAATATTTTGTTTTACTTCCTTTAAAGTATTTTCTTTTGCGTAAGTAGATGTTTCTAAACCTTTTAAAGACATTTTAGGATGTAAGTCTTTTAAATCTTTAAGCAAAAATCCTTTTTCAGAGTTTAATTGAAGAAACGATGAATTATTATTTAATCCGTATTCATCTGATAACTTTTTTGCTACCTTTTTCCAACGCCCATCATATTTATATCCTCCGTAACCAAAATTTCTGTGTCCGTCGAAAAAATTCTCATCTCTTTGATTTGCAACTATTCTCTCTTTTAAAGTTCTTAAATTTGAGGCTACGTATCTTGGTTGATCAAGTTTAGGGTACTCTTCAAGAAGATTAAATTCTCTCATTTAAAATTTTGATAAATTTGAGATAACAGCTGCCATCCATGGCCCCATATCTTTATAATGAGCAGTTGTCACAATATGATTATCTATCACTGCTGGAAGATCCGTGTAAATAGCTCCAGCATTTATAAGATCATCTTTCATACTGTAATATCCAGCTATTTTTCTTCCCTTCACAACTTTAGCAGAGATGAGAAGTTGTGCCCCACTACAAATACAAGCTATTGTTTTTTTTCTTTTGTCAAAATTAGAAATAAAATTTATTATTTTTTGATTTTGTCTAACCTTTTCCATAGCTTTGACCCCGCCTGGAATAACCAGTACATCATAATCTTCTTCTTTAACCTCCTCAATTTTTTTTACTTTTTGATCTTTATTTGGTGGTAAAGTGGTACCAAGAAAGCCCTTAACTGGTTTCCCTTCGAGTAGACATACATCCAATTCAATATTTTCCTCTAATAACCTATAGTAAGGATAAATAAACTCATGATCTTGGGCTAAGTTACCAGAGATAATAATTCCTTTTCTCATTATTAGTCTAAATAGTTTTCTTTAAGTTCTTTTCTAGGTAAAAAAGGATACATATCCTCAAATTCTGTTGGAACGCTCTTACCATTTTTGTCTCTTCTATTTATTGCTTTTGGTATTTGTTCCTCGTTTGGATTCATCATAATTTCACATATTATAGGTTTTTTATTTTTAAGAATTTTTTTTATTTTATTTGATAATCCTGAGTGGTTTTTAATTTTTATATATTCCATTTTATGTGAATTAGCAATTTTATTGTAATTTGGAAAAGATAAGCCACTTTTTTTATCAGCTCCCATTATTCTACCTTTAAAACCTAAAATTTGTGTTTGTTTTATAGTTAAATATCCACCATTATTAAAAATGAATATCTTTAATGGTATTTTGTTGTGCATTACCGTTGCAAGTTCTTGTAAATTCATTTGCAATCCACCTTCTCCTGTTAAACAAATAATATTGTTTATTTTTTTTCTTCTGGCATAAAAAGCACCTATAGCAGCAGGCAATCCCCAGCCCATTGGAGCATGGCCAGAATTTGTGTAAAAGTTCTGATTTTGTTTAATTTCCATTGCTTGATGTGATGTTGTGAAAGAAAATCCCATATCTGTAATAATAGAGTCATTTTGCTTTGTAAATTTTGATAAAGTTTTTATGAAAAAATAAGAATTTACATATTTTTTTTCCTGTATCATTTTTTTTATGAGAATAGGGTATTTTTTTCTCATTCTTTGACAATAATGTATCCAATGATTATTAATATTTAGTTTTCTCATTTTTTTAAAAAGTTTTTGAAGAAAATATTTTGCATCACATTTTATTTTAAGATTTAAGTTTATATCTTTTTTATTTAATTCAAATTTATCAATATCTACCATACATTTAAATTTTGCTCTTGATGCAAAATTCTTAGAATTATATCCTGTCACCATATAGGGTAAGCGAGTTCCTATAGATAAGTAAAAATCACAATTTTGGACTATAAAATTTGAACCTCTCTCGCCAAAGGCTCCGGGTCTACCAAAATACATCGAATGATTAGATGAAATTAAATCATCTGCATTCCAAGTTAATACGAAGGGTATCTTAAATTTGTTAAAAAATTTTAAGGCTTCTTTTTTTCCTTTTGAAAGCCTTACCCCATGACCTAAGTGTATAAGAGGTCTTTTTGAAGATTGAAGCTTAGAAATAATCCTATTAATTTTATCATCAATCAGATATTTAGTTTTTTTAGGAGAAAATTTAAATCTTAACACTGTTTTTTCATCAATTTCAGCGTTTTGTAAGTCAGCTGGAATATCTAAAAAAACTGGACCAGGTCTTCCACTTTTGCAAATATGAAAAGCTTTCTCAAGATAAAAGTTAATATGATCTGGATTAGTTACCATTTTTGAAAATTTTGTTACAGGTCTTACAACATCAATAATGTTAATTTCTTGAACTCCTATTTGCCTTTTGCGAGTTTTTTGAATTGTTTGATTTAGGAATACTTGCCCAGAAATAAATATTACTGGCACGGAATCCATCCAAGCAGAACTTACTCCAGTTAAAGTATTTGTTCCACCAGGTCCAGTTGTAACTAAACAACATCCTACATCATTTTTTGATCTAGCATAACTTTCTGCAGCAAACGAAGCTGCTTGTTCATGGTGATGAGAAATATATTTTAATTTTTTTGATTTATACAATGCATCGCATAAAAATATCGAGCCTCCTCCGCTCACTGTAAAAACAGTATCAATATTTTTTTTTTCTAAAAACTTAATAATATAATCTGCTAGTCTCATATTTATTATTTAGTTATTTACTTACCTTAACAACGCTAAGTTTTTTATCGATTTTAAAAACTTTTGATAAAACTTTAAAATCGTTAGTTTTGATAATGTCTCCGTATGACAAAACTTTTCTTTTTTCTTTATCTACTATAGATCCTTTTATTATTGCAAAGATTGTATTTTTTTTATTTTTAAGAATATTTTTAAAATTTTTGTGTGTTTCAATCGTAATTTTTGATTTATCGATTTTGTAAAATTGCTTATTTTGTTTTGTAGGATCTTTAAATTTTAAAAAATGAGGCATTACTTTTTTAGTAAAACCTTTACCTTCATAAGGTTTTTGTTGTCTTCCATAGTTATCCTGAAACCTTACCAAATCTTTTTTATCAACAGGTGACTCAAATTCTAACGCATATAGGCCATCTTTTGAAACAGATCTAATTTGATGAAATAGACCTCTGGCTATCATTCTTTTTGAGGGAGATTGATGAATTTCAGCTCTTTTTTTCCATAATCCTAATTGGAATTCAGCCTTTCCACTTAATAAAATAAACCCACTTTTTTTATTTGGGTGACAATGTAAAGAAGTTTTTTTCCTATAATTGATTCTTAACAATGTTACAGATAAATCTTTTCCTTTTCTATAAACTACATGCTCATGGCCCCAGGGCTTCAAAACAACTTTTCCATCATAGAATTTATCTTTAATTTTCATGTTAATTATTTTTATAGAATTGTTTTATGGTTTGTACAATATTTTTTAAATGTTTTTTATTTAAATATTGGTGCACTGGTAATGTAAGAAGTTTTCTCGATTGTTCTTCAGCCACTGGAAAATCACCTTTTTTGTATTTTAATTCTCTTGCAGCTTTTTGAAGATGTAAAGGCTTTGGGTAATGTATTTTTACCTCTATGCCCCTTTTGTTTAAAAATGATTTAAGTTTATCTCTTTTCTCCACCAAACACATATATAAAGCATTAGTTTCAAAATTTACTTTAGTTCGGATAGGCACTTTAACATTCTTAATTTTTGATAATTCCTGATCTAAGAAATTTGCATTTAAACTTCTTTTTTGTAAAATTTTTTTTATTTTTTTTAATTCTATACTAGCAACTATTGCTTGAAGAGGCTGAATTCTTGCATTGACGCCCCAAAAATCAATCTCATCTCTATTTTTCATTCCATGATTTCTATATTGATTCAACCATTTTGCTATTTTCGAGTTATTAGTAACAATCATGCCTCCATCTCCCATTACATTTAATGACTTAAGAGGATGCATACTCATCGCACTGACGTCTCCAAAGGTTCCTGGACTTTTTCCAAATATTTTTCCACCTATTCCCATACAGGCATCTTCTAAGATTTTTAATTTGTGTTTTTTTGCAATTTTACAAATTTTATTCATGTCCGGAGATGCTCCTCCCCAGTGAACAGGTAATATAACTTTTGTTTTTTTTGAGATTGCTTTTTCTATTTTTGTGACGTCTATTTGATATCTATCGTCAGCATCAACAAAAATAGGTTTTGCATCACAAGCTATTATGGCTCCGACTGTTGCATAAAAGGAATTACAAACAGTAATAACTTCATCTCCTTTTTTTACTCCTAAAGATTTCAAAGATAGGATGAGTGCATCAGTTCCATTATTTGTTGAAATACAATATTTCACTTTTACAAATTTTGAAATATCTTTCTCAAATTTTTTAACATAAGGTCCAAGAGTAAATTCAGAACTTTTTATTAATTTTTTCCAAGCATTGAAATATTTGCTTGTATCTTTAAATTGAAATGGAAGATAGTTAAATGGAACTCTCATTAATTTGAATAAAACTCATTTATTTTTTTGCAAATAAATTTGATTTGATGTTCTTTAATATATTGATGGTACGGGAAAGATAAAACTTCATTCGTAATCTGCTCCGCTTTAGGAAAGCTACCTTTCTTGTAACCTAAGAATTTTGTAGATTTATATAAATGTAGAGGAGTGTTGTAATAAACCCTTGTTTCAATATTAAATTTACTTAAATAGTCTTTAAGTTTATCTCTTTTCTTACAGAGAGTCACAAACATAGAAAATGAATTTTGCTCAATTTTTTTGTTATCTAAAATTTTAATTTTATTTGTTTTTAAATATTTTCTATATAGAGAAATATTTTTTTTCTTCTTTTTAATTATATTTTTTAAATTTTTAATTCTATAAGTTAATATTTCAGCATGAATTGAGTCTAATCTTGAATTTACTCCACTGAAAATTATGTTGTTATTTCCTGCTATTCCATGATTTCTATAGGCTTTAATTTTATCGTATAAATTTTTTTTATTTGTTATTACAAAACCACCGTCTCCAACAGCATTGAGATTTTTAAAAGGATGAACAGAAAAAGCTGAAATCGTTCCAAAAGTTCCTGCATGTTTTTTATTATAATAAGCTCCCATAGCTTGAGCAGCATCTTCAATTACATGTAGATTGTGTTTCTTTGCTATTTTAATTATTTTTTTCATTTCACAAACTCTTCCAGTCCAGTGGACAGGCATTATTGCTTTAGTTTTTTTTGTAATACTTTTTTCAATTAAATCTGGGTTAATGTTTAAGTCCTCATTCACATCTACAAATACAGGTCGTGCACCCAAATGTATTATAGAGTTTGCTGTTGCTATAAATGAAATTGGAGAAGTTATAATTTCATCATTTTTTTTTATTCCTAAACTCCATAGAGACATCATTAAAGCATCTGTTCCTGAGTTTAGACCTAAACAAAATTTTGAACCTGTAAATTTTGTGATCAATTTTTCAAATTTTGAATTAGAGTCTGATAAAACTAACTTTCCAGATTTAAGAACTTTATCTACTGAACTTAAAATTTCTTTTTTTTCTTCTTGATATCTTTTTTTTAAATCTGTTATTTCAATTTTCATAATTTTAGGGAAATATATTCTTTTAAGCCAGTTTTTAAATTATGTATTTTAATATTTCCAAATTTTTTTTTCAAAAGAGAAATATCAAAAGGGCGGTATCCATTATGTGGCATTAATCCATTCCTCTTTTTATATTTAATTTTAGAATTTGACTTAGTTAATTTTATAATTTTTCTAGCAATTTGATTAAAAGAATTTACTTCTCCAGAAGCAAGATTTAATTTTCCTAATCCTTTTCTCAGGATGCATTTAATAATTGCTGAAACTACAGTTTCTATGTAAACATGATCTCTTAATTCCTCACCTTTTCCAAAAAGATGTATATTTTTATTTTTTTGAGCAAGTCTTAAAAATTGATTGGGACCATAACCATTATGATTATCGTACTTTCCATAAATTAATGTAGGTCTTATTATTAAAATTTTTTTTCCAAATTTTTTTCCTAAAATACTTTCTCTGATTATATGCATCATCCCATGAAAATTAAGAGGTAAGGTTTTTGAGTTTTCGTAAATTTTAGTTTTTATATCTGAGTAAACGGCATCGGAACTTATGTAAATTAAGTGAGAAATTTTTTTAGACTCCGTCCCTTCTATAAAAGAATTCACAATATCAATATTATTCAAAAGTAAATTAAAATTTTTTGCAGGAGCTTTTGCTGAGATAAAGATCACTGTATCATTCTTTTTTATAAATTTTGAAATTTTTATATGAGCTCTTTTATCATTTAATAAGTCAATATTTTTTCTTCCGATAATTTTATATTTCATTTTATTTTTTTTAAGAGCATTTATTAAATTTTTTGAAATGATGCCTGAAGATCCAAATACAACAACTCTTTTCGGTATGATATTTTTTTTATTTTTAAATTTGAACATTTATTTACCTAGACAATAATACTTGATATTTTTCTGTTTTAATAAGTTCTTATTAATCACTCTATATGGATCAATAATAAGTTTAATTTTTTTGTTTATCTTAATTTTTTTAAAATCATTCCAAGGTGTCATTATAATTAAAATCTGGGCTCCACTCATGACATCTTTGATGGATTTTTTTTGTTCACAATTTACCATTCTTTTATTTAATTTTGCTTTAGGGTCGAAAACTTTAACGTTTCTTCTTTTTAAGAAATTTAATAGATGAATTGTAGGAGAATTTTTAATCGAACTAGTATTTTTTTTGTAAGCAAGGCCAAGAATTGAAATAATATTTTTTTTGTTATTAAAAATTTTTTCTTTTTTTAAATTTCTTAACACCCACCCCTTCATATATTGTGAATTACTTAAGATGGTATCTGTAAGTTTTTTTAAATTAAAATTATTGTTTATAATTTTATTAAGTGAAATTATGTCTCTTTCAATATTTCCACCTGATATTCCAAGACCTGGATTTACATAAGCTTTTTGACCAATTCTTTTGTCTAACTTTAAGGCAGGTTTAATTTCTTCCCAATCGCCATTTGATAACT
>MDSZ01255098.1_pt1 | contig 16835 bp, 17 predicted proteins | sample 811201 | NCBI WGS metagenome assembly MDSZ01 (sample SAMN05326647, study PRJNA326480) | marine metagenome | isolation source: seawater | place: Indian Ocean: North | collected 2010
AAATCTAACATTTTGTCTAAATCTGACAGCCTATTGTCTCCGTCAAAATATTCCACTAAGACGATTTCATTAAGGTTGCAAAATTTTATTTTATCTTCATCTCTTTTTAATTGTTTGAGAAAATTAATCTTACTTCCTGCGTGCATAAAAGGCACAAATTTAGTATGTTGTTTTCCTTGAACCTCTATTACGATATTCTTAGTAGCATTATAAAAATCGAAAGTCATGCGGCTCCCCGCCAAGGGAAACTCTTCAAATACAATATCATGAGACCAATATTTTTTTAAATATTTTTTAACTGAACTTTGAACTTTACTCTTGCTCCTACCTTCCCAATCGATAAGGTATTTGCGAGCCGCTTTGACTTTTCTCGTAGACCCAAATAATGTTTTAAACACCATAGCTTGATGTCAGCATCTTTTTAAAATAATTTAAAAGAAAGTTTTTAGTGTCTTCGTTCTCGTCTAAAAATTTAGAAAGCTGATTTTCCCCTTGGATTTTTTCCGGAAACTCAATGTCTTCATCTTTTAGCATAGTTAAAAAATCTTCATCAAACTCTATCCAACCTGCACCTTTTTTGTTTGCTAAATCCCACAAAAACATCATATCTAAGATTTCTTTCTCAATCCAAATACTGCGACCTCCGCTACGGCCGTAAATTATGGGATATTGAATAATACAATTAGTTTTCTCATTGGGGCTTTTCTTTACTGTGATTTTGGCGTGGCGACCAATGATCTTATTTTTTTCTTGGTCATATTTTTCATTAGGCTTTTGTAAAATTTGGTCTGTTTTAAAGCAGGGCTCAAATTCCAAAATAAAATTAGCAAAATGCAATAGCGCATTTCCTCCTGTTGCTGAAGTTTGTCTGACGGGGGCTTTACTATATGGGTCTAATTTAATATCGGCACGAACCTGACTAACAAAAATAGCCATATGCCCTCTTTTCGCCAAAGCAATGCTAACCCGCTTCATAAAATCAGAAGCAATCACAGCTCCGCCTGCAACTTTTTTTGAGTCCTCAAAAGGCTTGTCCATGTCTCCTTTTGCGATAAGGCCATCTACCGAATCTAAAATAAAACAATATTTAGTGTTATTTTCATTTTTGCCAACCAGCATCCGCAAAGCTTCTACTACTGTTTCATAAATATTGCACTCAAAAACAAAACAATTCCCATCTGCCCATTCATCAGAATTAAAAACAAAATTTACCCCCGAACGTTTTTGCATCTCTTTGCTTAAACGACCTTCGGCTTTAATATAAAAACCTCTGCCATTAGGGACGGTTTTAAGAAAATTTTTCATTACCTCTAAAGCCTCCGAGGTCTTGCCTCCTTCATTAATGCCTGTAAATCTATGAAGGCCCGGCCCAAAGCCCCCTCCTAATTCGTAGTCAACTACCAAGCTACCGCTTGATACTTTGTAATCATGCTCGTCCTCATAATTGTAATGATCCTTTTCATTATTCTTTAAAAAGGAACTGATTAACTCATTGGGGCTCAACCCCTTGCCTGCGTCTGTTTTCTTTGTTCTAGCCATTTAAAAAATCTTTTATCGTTCTCGGTTTACGCTTGATTATAACATCTTCGCCCCACTTTTCATCAGAAAGTTTAACTTCATCGTCTTTTTTTACTTCGTACTTGGCTTGTTGATATTTTTTTACTAATTGGTCTTTGAAAGGCCATTTAAAAAATTGTGCAAAACTATACAGCTTTTGCTCTTTATCTCCAAATTTTAATTTAATTAAAGCTGGAGTAAAATTAACTTTAAGCCAAAAATTTTCATCAGGGTACATTTTTATCAATCTTTTTAAGAGAAAAGTTTCTTTTTTCCAAAACCTACGTAAATCGCTCTTCGGAATTTCTAAATGCTTCCTTACTATTTCACGCCGCAAAGCGAGAATCGAAGGGGTTTTTTTAGAATAACCAAATAAGACTGATAACTTGGCTAATATTTTGCGCCTGTAAGTTTTCTTTTTGTCAAAAGTTAAGCTATCCACTTTCACTGAAAGAAAAGTGCACCAAAAAGCAGGAAGAGTCAAGAAAAAAGAGGGCCTAAAGGCCCTCTTTATTCGTTTTTTTTTAAAGTAGGATTAACGCAAACCTTGTGCGCGCTGTTCGGCTGACCTCAGTTGCGGATTTTTTAATTTGTCTTTCTCTACTTGCTCCTGTATCTTGTCGTCGATCTCGTAACCTTCGTAATTGATAGGTCGAGTATCTTGGAAGACTGTACCCACATCTTTTGGATCAACGTATTTGTCAGGGAAAACAGCAATCTGAGCGGCATCAGCTAGATCAAATTCCTTTTTAATGGTATTGGGCAGCGCTGCTACGAATTTAGCCCCCTTCCTTTTTACGAAACTGACTAACTTTTTCTTAAACTCATCATAAGACATATTCCCGGACATCCTACCGAAATTAGAAACAGCATCAGGAACATCAGCCGGTGTGACTATTGGAAAGCTCCTTTTTGCTGGGAATAGAAAATCACTATCTTTTAAATTAGATCTTTTTTTTCCGCCGAAAAATTTCTGCGCAGCCTCATCGATGTCGACTTCAACTGCTGGCTGTTGCCCGAAAGTGTTGACTCGTGACACTTTTACGGCATCAGCGGCGCGTGCTTTATCGAGCTGCTCGTCGCGTTTTAAGTAAAAAATTTCAGCCCGCTTTTTCTCGGATGGTGCACCTTTTTCCAGCTTCTTTATTTTAGATTGATCGTCGCTAACGGCATCTTTTTCGTGTTCCTTTTTCTCTTTTTTGGTATCACGACGAAGCTCTTTTGTATCTATTTTCTCCCACTCTTTTTTGGTTTTTGCGGCCGACTCTTCTTTTACGTCACCTTTATCCTCTTTTTCGTCTTTCTGTAGGCTTTTGATCTCTTTTTCAAGGTTTTTTATAGCATCTTGATGATGCTTGAGCCTCTCTTTAAGAGTTTCACTGTCTAATTCGCCTTTGTCTTGGCGATATTCTTCTTTTTCTAGCCGCTCCTGCTTGCCTTTATCGCTAGCGGACGTTAAATTATTTGATTTTTCGGAATGAGTCATTTTTGCGTTTTTTTAAAATTTCTTTAGAACCTACATCCTCTTGCTTTTTCACAAAACGATATACTTGTGATTTAGGACATACTTTCATTTCATAGTAATTTACACACAACAATGGCCATGTGAATTATAAATCATCCAGATCGTCATCTAACATACCTGCATTTTGATAATTTTTCTCTCTTCTCTCAAAAAATGCAGCTATACCAGTAGCGTCTTGAGCTTCGCTTAGCCATGGGAAAGGATTTTTAACACTTTCGTAAATATCTGGCAAATTAATAGAAGCTACCCGAGTATTAGCTAAAAACTTAATATAATCTACTAACATATCAGCCGTTACCCCTAGAATTCCATTAGGTAAAATTTCTTTTGCATACTCTATTTCTATATCAACCCCTTCCTTGATAATATCTATTAACTCTTCCTGTAAAGCTTTGGTCCATAAAGAAGGATAGTCTTCTTTAATTTTATTGATTACATTAACTCCAAACTCCACATGAATTGACTCATCGCGCAAAGTATAGTTAATTTGATCATATAATCCTGTTAACTTATTTTGGCGTCCAAGAGACATAATCAGTGCAAAATTGCTAAAAAACCATGTTCCTTCCATAACTAAATAAAAAGTCACCATATTTTTTAAAAAACTTTGCTTACCTTCTTTTGTGTCTATATTAAAATCTGCAGTAAATTTAGACAAACGATCTGACACAAATTTATTTTTATTTTTAATCGTAGAGATGTTGCGATAAGCTTCGGCAACTTCATCTACATCTAGATTATAAGCCTCGCAACATACAGATACCGTCCAGTTATGAAGGCTTTCTTCAAAATTCTTGCGTAATAGATATTGGCGGCATGCTCCATCGGTGATATACCTATATTCTACTGTATCAATAGAATTTGAGACCATCGACTCGCCCATGGCAAAAAGACCTAAAGTTCGCTTAACTAAAAGTTTTTCATCCGCAGTTATAAAGCCATTATTCTTCCATTGCTTAATATCAGTGGACATATCTACTTCTTGGGGCATCCAATGGTTAGCACAACCTTTTCTCCATAAATCAATCGCCCATGTATTTTGAGATTGAATTAATTGACTAACACCTTCTTTATTTTTGTCTAATATTTTAGCCATATTTATATTTTAATTACACCTGAATTTTTGTCCACCAAAGAGTACCTCCTTTTTATTTGGGGGCGCTCAGGGGGCACAAGCTTTTGAAGTTCTTTTTTTAGTTCTGGATTATTGTCAGGATACATATTCAGTTCTAAATCGTAAGGATCTCTTTCTACATCTAATTTTAAAGACAACAAAGTTTTTGCCCATTTTAATTTTTCTGCAGAACCTTCTTCGCAGCCATAATAAATATTATAAACAGGCTCTGCTCTATGAGGAGCTAATTTGTGAGCCTCCTCAAAGCTCTCTAGCATATTTCGATGATCATTTAGCATTCGGTATAAAAATGCTCGATAATAAAATACATTCCATGTAGGACTAAAGTTGTCGATCAATTTATTATAGTAAAAAATGCCTTTATGTAAAAACATTTCAAGGCCATCTCTGCCGTAAGGAAAAAATTTATAAGCCCATTCGTCATCAAGATGAAAATTAGTATAATTAAATGATCTGCACAAATACCAAAGATGATACCATTGCTCTTCAGTACTAGACCCATCCCTTAATCTTTCATGTAGCTGTATCTCCATTTTCAAAACATCTTTAACATACTTTATAGGGTCAGTGTAACTCTGTCCTAACGAAAGAGCGGTCTGCCTAAAACCAAAAGGCAGTTGAATTTGGGACATTGGTTGGCCGTCTTGACGATGAATAGTTTCATGCGCTTCATCATCTTGCCAATACCATTTATAATTAAAATTCCATAGCCATGTTCTAGGTGTCGAATAATTACCACTAACAAACATTACATTATAAGAGTCGGCCCCGTTAATCAACCCCCAATCAAAATTATCATCTACGATCAACCCTTCATCAGCATCTAATCGTAAAATATAATCGCAACCATGATTCGTGTCGCATAAGAACTCCCATGAATGCTGTCTATTGATTCCATGTCCTTTCCATCCAATCTTACTTTGATACAAAGTACCGGGAATCCCTTCTTTATCAAAAAAATCTTGTATTATCTTCTGGGTTCCATCTATAGATCCATTGTCCACAATAACCCAATGGTCAATATAATCAACCGTAGAGGCTAACATCGCCTCTATTATCTCCGCTTCATCTTGGACGTGAGTCCATAAACATAGTTTAACTTTATCTTGTTTTCTAGCCATTACAATAAGGTTTTAGGCGACACAAAGCTTGCCCAATAGCCGCATCCATGTCAAGATATTTATAAGTAGCCAATCTTCCTAAAAATAAAATGTTCTTTTGGGCTTTTGCAAAATCAGTATACCCTTTTAAAATATGTTTGTCAAATTTAAAGTTTTTTGGGTAAAAAGCTGTATTGTGTTCGTTATGTTCACACGGATACTCTCGGCTAATAATAGTATTCCCATTCTCCAATAATTCATTATTTAAAAAAGAGTAATCAATCGTGCGCGTATAAGATTTATCTTTATTGCACTCGTTCATTTGAAAACAAGTTTGCCTAGAAGATTCTTGTATTTTAATGTTTAGAGATCTGTATCCTAACGGGCCTAAACAGTTTTGAAAAAAATTATCTAGCTTCCCCGTATAAACCAATAAGTCAGGGGAATACTTACGCCAAACATCTTTGTCGGCATTTAGGTGAACAGAAATCCCATCTAACATATTGTTAAAAATATTAGTATATCCTTCAGTAGGAAGACCTTGGTAAAGATCGTTATGGTAACAAGGGTCATAAGATTTTTTTATTTTAGGTACCCTTCCTTTAATAGAGGCAGGTAATTCATCCCATGAAAGCCCCCACATTTTCTCACTATAATCTTTAAAAACTAAATCTATAATTTCTTCTTCGGTTTTAGGTCCTACTACCTCCGCTGATAAGTTATTGAAAGGCAAAGGTATGCACCCCTCTCGAGTGTTAGCTTTAACAATGTGGCAATACTTGTCAAATTTTCCAAATTGATTAATAAAATTCCAAATTTTTTTATTGTTAGTATGAAAGGTATGAGGGCCATACTTATGGACAATCATTTTTTCTTTTTTGTAATCAAAACAATTGCCGCCCACTTGGGGCCTCTCTTCAAATACCTCTACTTGAAAACCCTCCCGTTTTAGAACGAAAGCGGCTGTAGCACCTGAAAGTCCTGCCCCAACAACTATAGCCTTCATTATACCTCCAAGAAATTATAATAACAAAATTTATTTTTTAAAAATAAAACATTCTTATTGGTAGAATAAAACTTTTCTGCAAACATTCCATCTGCCTCGTAATAATCTTCTTCAAATCTTTGAGTTTTAATTTTTGGTAAATTGTAAATAAGTTGAGCAGTGTCAATGCGATAGGTCTTCATGTTTTCTGGAGCTGCCAGCAACGCTATCTCCCCGTTATACCTAACTGTTCCATTTGGGTTGCTTTGACTTAAGACAATCGCATCATAATCAATTTGAGAAAAATCTAGAGAGGCAAAATCAGAAGATATGATATTATCGTCGTCATTAAAGTAAATCCACCCTTGCTCTTTACTTAATAGATCTAGAATAAAATTTCGGTGACCGTGCCCAACTTTTCCGCTAGATTTATTAGAATAAAAATCAACATTAACACCTAGGCTTTTTACGCGCCGTTTAATATAATTGGCAAAAATAACCGAAGAAGAATCTCGTAATGTTTTCTCGTCAAAGACAACTATCCACCGGTAAGGGTGATCTAGCTTACCCTTGATTGCAGTCGCAATATTTAATAAATTTTTAGGGCGAGAGCACGGGGTGATAATATTAAGTAAATCATTCTTCATCTCCACGGCGGGCCGCTGACCCATGAAACTAGAGAATATCGATTCCCCGATTCTAACGGCAAAACCTCGTGCTGCAAAAACGAAGGAAACAAAATAACATTGCCAATATCTTTAGGTGCGGTCATTACATTGCCTCCAGTGGAAATATTTAAATCTCCTCCTGTGTATTCTTCGGGGCGAGTTAACTGAACCACTATACTTAATTTACGGTGCCAATTATTGGGGCCAACATCAACATGATAACCATATTTTGCGCCCGCCCCTTCATATTCTGTAAACTGTAAGTATTCTGTAAACCCAGTTAGGTCTAGACTAAAAATTCCGTTAGCTTCTTTGACAAAGCCTTTGAGTTTTTGATAGATCCACTCGGTGCTCAAACTTGGAGGAAGCCATCTTACAGTGCTCTTTCTATACTCTCCTCCTGCTCCGAAGGTGGTTCCGCCTTTTTGTTCATATTTTTTTTGAGCCAAAGAAATAATTCTCTGGCATTCGCTTTCCGTAAAACCTTGGTGGAACCAATAATAATTAAGTAACTGCTTGTTGTTATTGTGAATATCTCTTGTGCCAAAAAAACTTAGGTCATTAAAGTCTTCTTTAAACTTATCCGACGAGATAGGGTCCGGAACCGGCTCATCTGTAATAATTTTATTTAGTATAGTCTCCATGAGTTACCCTTCGCACATTTCACATGATTCCCCTGCTTCAGCAGCCGCTTTAGCCATATTAATTTTCTCTTGAAATTCTTTAATTGCTTTCTCGTCTGCATTTGCCTCGGTCACTTTCTGAATTTTAGAGGCGGCTTGATTGCGTAAATAATAAGTAGACTTGAGACCGCAGTTAGCACTATGCAAATAAATATCATTTAAAAATTTTAAACTTGTTTTGCCATTGTATAGATTAAAGGAAATCCCTTGGTCTATCCATTTTTGTCTAGCAGCAGTAGCTTCTATTAATTTTGCCTGATCTCTATCAAAAGCAATCTTATATATAGATTTTAAATCTTCCGGAATATTTAATGAAGAAATATCTCCGTCAGCCTGCTTAACGGCTTCAGCAATATCATTGTTCCATAAACCTCGCTTCTTCATATCATCCACAAAATTAAAATTAACAATATAATAATTGCCACTTTTATTTTCATACCTAAATAAAACGGAAAAGAAGGGCTCGATAGACTGCTCGCAGCCCACTTGGTAAGCAATAGATGCATTAGGAGCAATAGCCATAGTGTTAGAGTTTCTAATTCCATGTTTTTTAATACTTTCTCGAACTTTTGTCCAATCTAATGTAGGTTTAGAGGACTTTCCTCCCTTCCACTTCATCAATGCATTCCATGTGTCAATAGGAAGTTTATTCTGGCTCCAAGTAGACCCTTCATAAGATTGATATTTGCCGCGTTCTGCTGCTAATTGAGAAGAAGTTAAAATTGCATGATAAGAAATATATTCCATCAACTCATCAGCAAATTCAACCCCCTTTTGGGAATCTTGCTCTATGCCTAATTTAGCATAAACGTCAGCCCACCCCATGGTGCCCATACCGATTGGGCGATGCTTCATATTAGCATTCTTAGCCTCTTTTGTGGGATAGAAATTTATATCAATAACATTATCTAAAGCTCTAATAATTTTTTTGATAGTCTGAGACAATAGCCTCTTATCTATCTTACCGTCTTTTACGTGATTGGATAAATTGATTGAGCTTAAATTGCAAACAGCCGTTTCTCCTATATTTGTTTTTTCACCATCCCTGTATTCAGAATGTTTTGTGTGCAAATAAATTTCAGTGCACAAATTAGATCCATGAAGAGTGCCTTCATGAATATTAGAATATCTTAAATTAGCATTATCTTTAAAGGTGATCCACGGGTGACTCGTCTCAAACAAAGATTTTAAAATTTTTTTCCACAAATCCTTTGCTTCCATCACCTCAAAATTTGTAATCTCTCCTGACTCTGTGAGTGACTCATAATACTGATAGCGCTTTTCAAACTCCTCACCAAAAAGCTCTGTTAAGTCACCGGTGTCTGAAGGACAAAAGAGAGTCCATTTTTCATTAGCTTTAATTCGTTTAAAAAATAGATCACAGCACCATAGAGCAGTATTGAGGTCGTGGCAACGACGCCTTTCTTCGCCGCCAACCTTCCGTAAATCTATAAAATCAACAACGTCTAAATGCCATGGTTCTAGATAGGCGCAGCCACTTCCCCTTCGCTTCCCTGCTTGATCACATGCCACCAGCATATCATTATAAATTTTAAGCCAAGGAATAAGGCCCGAGCTTGTGCCATTAGTTCCTTTGATATATGATCCTGTAGCTCTTATTTTAGAAGCATGAAAACCCAAGCCTCCTGCGTATTTTGACTTACGAGCCTCTTGCCAAAGACCATCAAATATTCCATCAACGCTATCATGAATCTCAGAAAGATAACATGAAGATAATTGGTTATGTGTGGTTCCCGAGTTGAATAAAGTAGGTGTTGAAGGGGAGGCTAAATGCTGACTGTAAACATCATAAAGATCTTTTACCCTTTGCTCTGGATTATCCTCATTAAAACACAGGCCCATTGCAACCCTCATGTAAAATGCCTGTGGCGTTTCTACAACTTTGTCAGCATCTCGAAAAAGATAACGATCATAAATATTTCGTATGCCAACATACTTAAAAATCAAATCTCTATCAATATTAAGATAAGAAGAAAGCTCTTTAAGGTCATAGTTAAGCAGGCGCTTATCCAAAGAGCCATCTTTTACGCCCTTTTTTATATTTTTTACGAATGCAGATTTATAGTCTGCATCAAATGTATCTGCATCCACGCTCTCTCGGAGAACTTCTTTATATAACGTGCTTAAGACTAAGCGAGCAGCCACATAAGAATAATTAGGCTCTTTGTAAATTTTTTGTCTCGCTGTTAGTTCTATACCTTTATCTATTTCAGATGTAGGAATTTTATCATAAAAAGTAGTTCGCATATCTAAAACTACTTCGCTGGCAGAAACACCAGAAAGGTTTTCGCATGCTCTTTCTACAAATTTGTTAATTTTATTGACTTCGAAGTTTTCTAATCGACCGTTCCGTTTCTTGACCCGAATATTGCTCATCTTTAAGTAATGATATTTACACCCCTCTTGAGGCATCAACGGTCGAAATTTTGAACCAATTCTAAATCTTTGTCAATCATTCTTTTTACTAAATCGTCAAAAGAGACTTTTCTTTCCCATTTTAGCTCATCTTCAATGGCTTTAGGGCTACCTAAAAGTAACTTTACCTCTGCAGGTCGAAAATACTTAGGATTAATGCAGATGATAGGGTCACCCGTTTCGGGATTAAAATACTCAACTTTTTGTCCGTCAATTTCACTGCTATTAGCCTTAAAGGGCACACCTGCATGAGTTAAGGCTTTCTCTAGGAACTCTCTAATTGTATGGGTTTCACCAGACGCAATAACATAATCTTTTGGCTTATCAAAATTAGGGTTATGCTCTTCTTGGTTCAACATTCTCCAAATCCCTTTAACATAATCCTCAGCATGGCCCCAATCTCTTTTGGCTTCTAGGTTACCCAACTGTAACGCTAAAGGTTTTTTCCCTTTATCGATAAAGCGTTTTAAAAGAGCTACCCCTTTGGTGATTTTACGCGTAACGAACTCTTCACCGCGCCTTTCTCCCTCATGGTTAAATAGCCATCCTTGTACGGCATAAAGATTATAACTTTCTCGATAAACCTTTACTAAGTGTCGGGCTCCGGCTTTTGCTGCACCATAAGGGGAGCGAGGACGAAGGGGGTGCACCTCATCTTGAGGGCTATATAAGACATCACCAAATTCTTCGCTAGTTCCTGCATTATAAAAACGAGTCGTGGGAGAAAATTTTCTAATAGCTTCTAAAATATGCAATACTCCGGTTGCGTTAATATTCCATGTAGAAACTGGAATATCCCAACTTGCCCCTACATAACTTTGGGCTGCAACATTTATAAAGTAATCGGGCTGATACTTTTGGACAATAGTTTGAATAGATTCGTTATCAGTTAAATCAAAATATACTTTTTCAAATCTAGGGTTATCGAAATGCGCCTCAATATTGCCATAATTAGGCGACGAGAGACGGCGAAAGCATCCTACAATATGATGGTCAGTATTCTCTAGCAAATAATCTACTAAATGGCTTCCATCTTGGCCTGTTACCCCTGTTACTACTACTTTACTTTTTTTCATTGATTAATTTTGTTTTGTTGCGCTATATACCAATTATATGTTTTCTCTAGCCCTTCTTCAAGAGAAGTTTTAGCCTCAAATCCAAATTTTTCTTTTGCCTTGCTAGTATCCAGACATCGTCGTGGTTGCCCGTTAGGGCGCGCAACATCCCAGACGATTTCTCCTTCATAACCTACTAGCTTCTTTACTGTTTCCGCTAATTCTTTTATAGACGTTTCTTTAGCCGCTCCTAGGTTAATCGGCTCGGGGCTGTCGTAGTTACAAAATGCTTTCCAAATAGCATCAGCACAATCACCCGCGTACAAAAATTCTCGAGATGCTGAGCCGTCACCCCAAAGACAAACAGCAGGCTCGTTTTTTTCTTTTGCTTCATAAAATTTTCGTAGCATTGCAGGAATAACGTGAGAATTCTCAAGGTCAAAGTGGTCGTGCTCACCATACATATTTACAGGAATCAAATGGATTATATTCTCATTGTATTGCTGATGAAACGCTTGAGCGCCTACTAATAAATTTTTCTTCGCTAAGCCATAAGGGGCATTCGTTTCTTCTGGATACCCATTCCATAAATCTTCTTCCTTAAAAGGAACTGGCGTATGCTTCGGGTAGGAACATACAGTACCCAAGGTCACTGTCTTTCTAATTTCTGGGCGCTCATTAGTAACCCGGATCACATTAAGACTCATTTGAGCATTATTTAAAAAGAAATCTGCAGGTTTGCGTTGATTAATGCCAATCCCCCCGCACTCGGCAGCTAAATGTATAATAGACGTGATGTCATTATAATAGCAGTAATAGTAGAGCTCCTGATAATCAAGGCAATTCATCTGCGCGCTAGAAGGAGTAAAAAGTTTATATAACTCCTGTCCTTCATAATTTTTTTGCTCATTTATCTTTTCGATTTCCTGAGTTATTCTCTTGACCATATGATGACCAAGAAATCCACTTGCTCCTGTTAATAAAATATTCATAAAATTACTTCCACTTACCGTAGTTAGGGTTTTCTCTCCTTTTGCGTCTCATATATTCTCTTTTTTGCTCTCTTCTTTTCTCTTTGTTTTCTTCCTCGTATTTTTGTCTGGCTTTATCAAGGGCTTTTTTACCCTTTTCACTCTTACTGTATTTTTCTTGATATTTATTTTTCACTTTAGTCGTGCCTTAATTTCGCAAAAGCTTGCTCGGTTAGGTCATCTGGATTAAGTAAATCACCCATACGTGGAGGCTTATCTAAATTGTCTAATAATGCATGAGGGCGAACAAACTCATAGTCAATCGAATCTTTCCACCAAAAAGCAAATTCTGACATAGCACCTATTGGTGCTCCCAAGGATCTTAAATTATGTTTTTTAGATGTTATGACGGAATCCACCTCTTCGGAGTCGCAAACCTCTAAAGAGTTTTGCTTCGGGTAACCTATAAAAGTATTATCTTTTAATTGAAAAACCCATCTATGATGATGGTACCCTTTATACCCGCCGCATCTAACCTTTTCCAAAGTCCCTGTTTCCCGCCACGCCCATCTAAATTCTTCTTTTGGATAATAATTTTCAAATCTTGACAATTCGGCATATTTAGTGGGAACAGATATATATCCAGCTTTTCCAATTTCATTCATTTTTTGGCATGCCAGCAAAGGGTTGTTTAAATCCTCTAATGTATGAGTACAAATAATAAAATCAAATTTTCCGTTTTTCTTACAATAATTTTCAAGCTTTCTCCAACTCCTATAATCTTCTATATCAACACTGAATAATTTTAAATCTTGCTTAAGCTCAAAAAGAGCCTGTTTTTCTTCTTCGCTCCATAGAAAGTCAGCTATATGATTAACATAAGGTAATCCCCAGCAATTATGCCCGCCTCCGAGATCTAATATTTTAGAGTTTGTATTTAACTCGGGGTAAATTAAAGAAGGTCGCTTTCCTTTGAGTACCTCAATAACCTTATGCTGCTCGATAGCTTTTTGGTCGTAGGCGTTTACTGATGCTGAATGTATCATTATCTATCGTCCACTGTCATTTGGATTTTTGTCGGAAAATTTTTTTCACTTGCTATTTTTTAAAAATTACTACTTACTGGAAAAAATCAGATATTCCGGATTTAATTCCTATTCTTATCCAGTTCTTTCTCTTGTCGTGAGGAACTGTGAGTTTATTTTTGTAACTAATGTTATGTGATTTGAGCAATTTATCTAGAAAAATATTATCGTCTATATCGTTTATATGAATCCAGTTCACGCAACCATACTGAATAGAAAAGCGAGTATTGGCATTTTTAAGAATTTTATCTCTCTCGTCTTGAATAGATTGGACATATTCATCTTTTAGATGTATATTATCCACTAAAAAGTTTAAATATTTAAGCGTAGCGCCTGTAGCTGGAAAAGAAGGTCTGACTTTTTCTAATTGAGCGATATTAACCGGGTGGGAGATAGAATAACCACAGCGAGCTCCGGCCCCTCCCCATGCTTTAGAAAATGTTTTGCATATTATCAAATTACTATAAAGTTTCGTCAAAAAAGTAGAACTCTTGCCTCCAAAGTCGATATAAGCCTCATCTAATAAAAGCATTACTTCTCTTCGCTCAAGCTCTTGACATAAAAAAACTATTTCATCGCACGACTTGATGTCACCAAACGGGGAATTAGGGTTAGCTAAAGCAACGAGAACTGTATTGTCATTTAATTTATTTAAAATATCTGTTATTTGAAAATTTAAATCGCCATCATACTCTATCGTTTGGCATTTTAAATTGAAAGTATCGGCATAAACTTTATACATAGGAAAACAAGGATCATTAATTATAACTTCCCCTCCTTCTTTGCTGCATAAATCAAAAACATTACGAATAACTTGATCTGACCCAAAATTCAAATTAATAAAAGAAAAGGGTAGATCCTCTAATCGGCTTATTTTTTTCTTAAAATACTCATAATCTTTTTCACTTGGGTAACAAATAAAATCCTTTTGAGACAGGGAATTTACAAACTTTTCAAAATCTTCATCGGGGAAATCAACCGCTCTTTCTCCCATATCTAAACGCAATCCGCTTTCAATGGAACCACGATGCGTAAATTTTCTTACCACGGGCAACGACCGCATTTAATTATTAACCTCCAATTCTTCTAAAAGAGGCGAAAGCTCCTTATATGAACAATTAGCACAATGAGAAGTCGGGGAATCCGTAGAACAACCAGTGGCAATTTTACGATAAGATTTGGAACCTCTAATACTGTCAATATCATCTTCAAAAATGTTACCCATACTAGACGCTCCAGTATTGAGGCAACATACTTTTACTGAACCATCTACAGTAGTATAAAGGCCTTTTTGAGGCCAGAAACAATTAGACCAAGTCCATGGCGACTTACCTTTGATATAATCTTTATATCCTCTAAGGTAGTTTAATTGATCTTGAGAATAGCCCCATGTATCAGAGTTAGTTGTTATTGAATTATCTTCGGACCAATCTTGCGCTATATTTAATCGAAAGTCATCTAGATTATACTCTACTTGAAACGCATTGATTTTAGGTATATCAAAAATATTTTGTTTGTTGACGACATAGTTAATTACTATTTGGCAAGCGGACCGGTTTATAGACTGAAAGTCTTGTAAAAATTTTATAAGTTTTTCCCACTTGGCTGGAGAGCGATCTCTTTCATAGCTTTCTTTGTATCCGTCAATAGAAAAATAAAGTATATCGATATTTTCCATTGCCCTTTCTAACCTAGAGCGCATTTTCGAGCCCTCTGATATATTATACTGGCAATTAGTCGCTACTATAACTTTCGACTTGGGAAAATGCTTTTTAAATTCTTCTGTTATTTTATCAAACTGAGGGTGAAGCATGGGCTCCCCCATGCCCATTAATTTGCATTCTTCTATAGGGTGATGCTTGATTCTTCCCAGCATCTCCCTCCATTTAGATAGGGGCATATGAATAAGTTTCGAAACGACTTCTTTTCGATTACAAAACGAGCAATCTAAATTGCAATAATTAGTGGTTTCTAAATATGCGTATGTGATTTTATCCATTTTTATTATTCTCCCAGTCCTCTAATGTTCCCCAATCTACAAAGCTATCTGCTTCAATGTGAGAAAAGATGGCGCTTTCGCTTAAAATCATATGAGAAAAAACATGGCTAACATAAATTTCTTGATTCGCTAAGTAAACATCACTGTCTATTATATTTGTGTATGATTCACAATACTTATTAGCGTCGCAAGAATAAACACCCACGCAAATATCATTAGAAATCATTCTTTTTTCTACAATATCTTCAATTATATTATCATCATTTTTTTTAATAAAGCTTTTGGCTTCAAGTCTCTTTATTCGGCTGTCTTTTTTTACTTTAAGCCCTACAATATAATTGGTTAAATTGGAAGCATTGTATTCAACAGCGCAATCACAATCTTTTATCGTGATGGGGCCTTCAATAAGTCCATCTTGAATGGTTTGATAAACTGTCTCTGCTGCTGACCGCGTAGGGTTATCCAGTATGATCACATCGGCGCCCCACTTTAGCCTACTGTTTAAAAAATCAAAAGCCCCCCATCTTTTTTGCTGCTCAGCGGTAATCGTAATTATAGTTTGCTTAAAATTTTGAGGCATGGAGCCTATAACCATCTCTAGCATCGACTCTTTGTCATTATTATCCAGCATCCACTTAGGGGGGAGATTGGGGAAACGACTAGAGCGACCAGCGCATGGAAGTATTAAAGTACTCATAAAAAATAATCTAAACTCTTTTTTAAAAAATCTTTAGTCAATGCGTCCTTACTATACGGAAGGGCGCGTAACAAATGCAAGCAAATTAATCTTTTATGAAGCTCTTTTTCTGCGTGCGTTAAATTAGCTTGAAGCTCTTGTAGGATAATAATATTTTTAACAAAAGGAAAATTATTTTTTTTTCTCCATGACCAACCAAACATAAGGTCCGAAAAGACTTTAGAAATATCTATTAAATTAGTATCAATAAAAGAATCAAGAAAGTCAATTAGATAAGGAGTGTTATTTTTAATGATTATGTTTTCCAAGCTCAGGTCTCCATGGCAATCAGATTGAGGTATACCGCTCCAATCGAAGTGGCTACAATATCTCAAGAGAGAGTTATAACCTGACAAAATTATAAGCGAATCAATCTTCCTATTTATAATCTCCGTAGCTTCCATATTACCGTTAGACTTATAGATAGAAAAAATACTCTTAAGAATTGTCAAAGACTCTGCAGGAGTATGCGTTGAAATAAAATTATGAAAAGATTCGCCTTTAACGTACTCCATGTCAAAATAAAATAAATCATCATCAACTCCTGATTTAAAAATTTTAGGAGCCTTCACTAAATTATGAGAAAATGATTTCTGCTTAAAGTATTGCTGTTCTAGCCGGGCGCTATATAAACTTGAGCCTGCAATTTTTCTTACTACCAATCCTCGCTCCTCGTCCTCTATAAGAAAAACTCCGCATCCAGAATTGCCTTTAAGTTCTTTTATTACCTTCATGAGAAAGAGGCTGTTGATTTGTTGAAGTGAAATCCCCTAAGATAGTAGAGCCGTGATAATCTGGGAGATAATTTAAACGAACGATTCCCTGTTTTCTCATAAAACTTTCTATCTCTTGGTGTTTTTTGTTGGCATATACCATTAAAAAACCTCCTCCCCCTGCTCC